>Ga0310811_10000867_pt1 | contig 38985 bp, 33 predicted proteins | sample YCmetagenome_FD_207642 | JGI IMG/M metagenome (GOLD analysis project Ga0310811, IMG submission 207642) | Soil microbial communities from experimental microcosm in Duke University, North Carolina, United States - YC | ecosystem: Engineered > Artificial ecosystem > Soil microcosm > Unclassified ... | reverse complement strand
CAGCCATTGACCCCGAATTCAAAATGTCGTTCATCCCATGGTAGCTGGCACTTCCATGAAAATTTTCGTCCACGACTATCCCGGTCACGCTTTTCCGGCCCAACTGTCGCGCGAACTGGCGCGGCAGGGCCATAGCGTGACACATGCCTTTGCCGCAGCGTTGGAATCGCCTCGCGGCGCCGTGGAGTCACGTCCTGATGATCCCGCGGGACTGACCATGCTTCCCATTATCACCGGGCATCGCATGGACAAGTACTCCCTGTTTCGCCGCGTGCTAGATGAGCGCGCCTATGGCGCGGTGCTTGCCGCGAAAGTCGTAGAAGCCGGCGCGGACCTTTTCATCACCTGCACCACGCCCAATGACGTATTGGACGTGCTGCGCCGCATCTTGCCGCCCAAGCTGCGCGTGGTCTGGTGGCTGCAGGACATCTACAGCATGGGCATTCGCAGCGTACTCAACCGCAAGCTGCCTCCTGCCGGCACGGTCATCGGCGCCATTTATCGCGGCAAGGAACGGCGCTTTGCCTGGCGGGCGGACTGCATCGTTTCCATCACCCCCGATTTCGTGCCCTTTCTGCGCCGTCTGGGTGTGCGGCCCGATAAAATCACCGTCATCGAGAACTGGGCGCCGGTCGACGAAATCACCCCGCGCCCTCATGACAATGCTTGGAAACGCGAACAGGGGCTGAGCGGCAAGACGGTCATTCTGTATTCCGGCACCCTGGGGTTGAAGCATAATCCACTGCTCCTGTCTCGGGCTGCCCTGCACTTCCAGAACCAGAGGCGGGACGACATTGTCGTCGTGGTGGCGACGCAAGGGTTGGGCGCGGAATTCCTGAAAAAGGAGGCCGAGGAACGCCAGATCAGCAATCTCAAGGTGTTGCCCTGGCAACCCTATGAAAGGCTGCCGGAAGTGCTCGCCGCGGGCGACATTTTGACGGCCATCATCGAGCCGGACGCGGGCCTCTTTTCTGTGCCGTCGAAAATTTTAAGCTGCCTGTGCGCCGGCCGGCCCATGGTGGCTGCGATTCCGGCGGATAATCTGGCCGCCCGCACCATTGAGAGAGCGGGCGCCGGTTTGATCGTACCGCCGGGCGACGAAGCCGCGTTCGTCGCGGGTCTGGAGCGCCTATTGGCCGACGGGGAGATGCGAGGGCGGCTGGGCGCGGCCGGCCGCGCCTATGCGGAAGAGCATTTCGATATTCGCAAGATCGCCAGCCACTTCGCCGCGCTATGCGCCTGAACGCAGCTTTTCGGCCAAAGCGATGATTTCCCCCACCCGGTGATAGTAATTCTGATGCTGGATGGCGTGCTGCTGGCCCGCCGCAGCAATACGTTCCCGCAACGCGTCGTCGGCCAGCAGCGCGGCGACCTGCGCCACACAGTCATCGGCATCCCGGTAGATCGCGACATGCTCACCCGGCACGAACATCTCGTGCAAATTCTTCTTCCAGTCGGTGAGCAGCAGCGTGCCTACGCCCGTAGCTTCATAGAGCCGCATATTGTTGGCCCAACCATCAGCCAGATCGATATGGAAATTGAGCGTCACCCGCGAGCGACGCATGACCTCATACATGGCGCGTCCCCAAGCCTCGCCCTGATAGCAGGCATGCAGCGGCGAAGATTGCGGCAGGCGCTCGATGCCATTGCCCCACACTTTCAGCGGCGTGCGCCGGGCGACATGCTCCAGGAAGGCAATCCGGCTCTTATGGTCCGGCGACAGGCTGCCTACGAAGGACAGCGGAATGTCCCGCACCGGTTGCGGCCCGAGCCGCTCCAGCACCACCGGATCGAAGGCTAGGCGGTTCAGTTCGGCGCGCAGGCCCTGCTTGCGGAACCACTCAATCTGGTTGGGCAGCGACGAGATCATCAAATCGTAGCCGGCGAAATCGTCTTCCGGCATTGAGGACGCGATCTGGCCGAACAGCAGACAGCCCTTTGGCTTGGCGGCGCGGAAGAACGGACTGGGCAGATACGCCAATTCCTGGTTCAGGATCAGGTCGGGCTTGAAATCGGCGATCTGGGCCCGCAGCACCGCCTGCTCCCATTCCGTCCGGCTGAGGGCTGCCGCGCCGCCTGCGGTTGGCCGACGCATCAGCCACAACAGATGCTTCACCCGCCGGGTCACGGGGCTCAGCAGGGGCTTGAAAGGACGCAGTGCGGACTTCGCCAGGCCGGTCGGATCGATGCCCGACGCGGATGTCGGCTTGTCGCGCACCGGCGGAGCCGCGAAGGGCGGAAGACTCAGGCCATGCTCGCGCGCCCAGGCATATTGCATCCAGTGATTGTTGAGATGGATTTCCGCCGCCTCATGGCCGTGGCTGCGGAAATTGCGCGAATAGAAATCCGCCACACCGAACAGGCTGCTGTTGCGCACCTCCATCTGCTCGGCATAGGAGCGGCCGGCAAGACCGGGACGGGCCAGATAGAGCTCGCGCAGGAAATTCGGATAGTCCGCGTTGAGAATCAGAACGCGCACGACATCAACCGATGACGAGCTGGCCGCGGCGGAAGAAGCTGATCAGCGGCCTGAGCGGAATCTTCAGGATCGGCGCCGAAAGGCCGCACCGTTTGAGATCCCAGGCCGCTTTGCGCAGCGCGGCGATATAGGGCTGATAGATCAGGCGGCGCACGGCCAGATTGAAATCATAGCCGACGGAAGGGATGGCGAACCAGCGGCCCCAATTCCCCGCCACCACGACGCGTAGGGCGTGGAAATGATAGAAGATCAGGGGGAGGCCATCGACCATGACCTTGCCGCCCTGCTCCGTGACGTCATGGGCCTCGACATTCCAGGGCGCCACGCCGCCCCCTGGATGCTTGAGGATCACCAGGCCCGGGTAGAGCGATGGCCACTCGTCCAGGTATTTCTGGTCGCCGCAATAACCATTCTCGGGATCGAGTTCGCACTTTTCCATGTTCTGCGCTCGCCAGCGCGTCAGGCAGGTCATACCCTGTTCGGAATTGCGCACAGAGATCAGGCCGACATTGAAGATGCCGGACGCTTTGGCATAAGACTCGAAGCGCGGCGCAAAATTATGGCCATGGATTAGGATATCCTTGTCGCCCAGCTCGTCATAGATCGGCTTGATATCACTGAAGAACATCAGATCGGCATCAAGATAGGTGACGATGGAGCCTACCCCGGCCTCACCCAGCAGGGACAGCACCAGCGGACCTGGACAAGTCCAGCAGAATTCGCGGCGCGGACGCGTCTTGCGCACCTCCAAGAGTTCGGCATCGCCGATATCCTCAACCCGCCACAGCCGGACCCTGGGCAAATTCATCGCCGCCAGCGCATGGCGTACCTCCTCGTCCATGCACAACACGGTCAGGACGAAATCCTCTCCGCAGTGCTTTTCCAGCGAACGGTAAAGCGACAAGCCGCGCGAGGCATAGTTGCTGTCGAACAGAGTGCAGAAATTATAGCGCATTATGCGTGGCCGTGCCGGTGATGAGCGCCCAGAGCTTCTTTATTCTGCGCTTGAGAATTGAGAGGTGGACGCGGATATGGGTGGTAAGCGGGATGAAGTAGCGCCACCACACTTTCAGCAGATTGACCGGCACATACCGCGCTGGCGACGCCAGCAGGACGAAGCTGCTCCAATAGAAGGGATTGTCGGTGGACCGGATCGAAAGGGGCGAGCGCAGCCGCAGCCAGATCGTGTCTTTGTCCTTCGTGCGAATGCCGGTGAGCTTCTCGTCATAGCGCAGGAAGACAGCGGGATCGGAGGTCAGCGCAAAACCCTTACGATGCGCGCGCTGGGTAAACTCATAGTCGGACAGATAGTGAGGCAGCATCACGGGATGAAAACCTCCGATTTCCAGAAAGTCGCCGACCGTCAGGAACAGGCCCCGGGTGGATAAGCAGTTGATATCTTCCCCGCCCTTGACTGCGACCCAGTCGAACTTGCGCCAGTTCCATTGGACGCCGGCCTCGCAATATTCGCCGGTGGCCAGGTTGTAAAGCTGCGCCAGCAGCAGGCTGCGCGGTTTCAGAGCGCCGGCGCCCCGGGCCAAGAAATCGGGCTCGAACTCGGTATCGTCATTGGTGATCAGCACCAGATCGGTGGCGGGGAGCTTGTTCCGCTTCAGCCACTGATATCCTTGATGCAGCGCGCCGCCCCACCACCAGTCGCCCTTGCCCGTCAGGATGGTGACTTTCGGCACCAGAGCACGCACCATGTCGGCGGTGCCATCCCTCGAACCATCGTCGATCAGCACCAGATGCCAGTCCGCGCCAGTCTGTGCCCTCAGGCAATGCACGAATTTCTCCGTGGTCGCCTTCCGGTTATGCACCGGCAACAGGATATGGATGCGGGGCGCGCTCATGGCTTCTTCAGGATGAAGACATGGTTGTCGCCGGCGCCCACGACGTCCAGCACACGGCTGATCCAGGCATGAAGCCAGTATTTGCGGGCGCCGGCGATCAAACGCTCGCGGCGCTGATCGTCCTTAGGCTCCACCTGGCCCGCCAGCCAGAAGGCCGAACGCTGGCCGCGCTCGGGAAACTGGACGACATGCTTCCATTGATAATATTGCCAAGCCGAGGCCGTGGTGGTGCGCGCGCTTTCCAGCTTCAGGCCTGCGCGCTCGGCGACCATCCGCAGCGAGCGGCGGCTGTAGAACTGGATGTGATAGGGCGTGTGCCAATTGAGCCATTTGCGCCCGAAAATGCGCGCCGGCAGGCTGCCGGCATTGGGCGTGGTGATGATCACGCGACCGCTGGGCTTCAGCACCCGCGCCACGCCGCGCATCAGCGCGTGCGGATCGGTGACATGCTCGGCGACCTGGTCGAGGGTGACATAGTCGAAATAGCCGGATTCGAACTGGCTGCCGTCGAAGATGCCCTGCCGGATATCCAGGCCATAGCGTTGCGCGATAGGCTGGACATTGCCATCCGCCTCCATGCCGATCGCCTCGCAGCCGCGGTTGTGGTGATAGGCCAAAGTGGCGCCGATGCCGCAACCGATATCCAACACCCGCACATTGCGCGGCACCCAGCGGAAGGCCGAGCCGCGATCGCCCTCGAACCAGGACATCAGCCCCTGCTTCTCCTGTTCGGGCTGGAAATTGTCCAAGTCGAAATTCCCGCGCGGATAATATTGGGTATAGAGCTTTGCCAGATCATCCGGCGTGAAGTTGGTGGGAACATGCATGTGACCGCAGGCTCCGCATTCATAGAGTGTGAAGGCGTCCGGATAGCCATAGCGGTCGTCGTACAGATCCTTGAACACCACTTGGGTCGCCTCTCCACAGACTGGGCAGGCAACATTAGCGATAACGGCAGTGGTGACGGCGGCATTCATGTCAGCGCGGCTTCCGGCGCTCGAAGAAGATGCCCCGATAACGCGCGCGCGACTGATCGACATCGATGGTGGTGCCGATATGCGCCTCGAAGTCGAACCTGGCTTCGTAGCGGTCCGACAAGGACGCCTCGATCGCGCCCGGCGCAAAAAGCCGACAGGCATAGGTGGCGGGATAAATGCTGGGTGGCACGGTCTGCACCACGATGCGCTCACAGCCTTGGTCCAGCACCGGGGTACGGTCCACCAGGATGTAAGGCGGATCGCGATCGGCGATCTCCTTCAAGAGGGCAAAGGGATCGTCGAGATATTGCAGCACACTGGACAGCAGCACCAGATTGGGTGAGCTGGCCTTCCAAGCGCCGTCGATGGTGGGATGAAAATCGAGCTGGCTGTTGCGAAACTCCGCCCGCCCGGCTTCGACGAAATGCGGCTGCTCCACCACATGCCATGTCAGCTCCGGCAGATGCGAAAGCATCTGGCGGTTCTGGTAATAGGTGCTGCCCAGGGCGCCGCCGAAATCCAGCACGCTGAGCCGGTTACCGTTGCGCGACGCCGCCAGCAGTAGCGCCGCCAGGGTCGGGAAAAAATATTCGATCTCGTCGAACAGCACGCTGTCGCGCTCATAGACCGCCTCTCCGTCCCGCACCTTGCGCATGGCGTTGCGCTGGATCTCGAGAATGTTGGCGGCTTGATAACCTTTCGCCGCGGCTACCGCGGAGGCCCAATCCGGATAGTCGCCCCTGTGCCAAGACGGCGGCACGTCCGGCTCAGAGCGGGGCGCGCGGAACGGGATCAGCAGCACGGGCGGCGCGATCCATTTGATGGCCCATTTCAGGCGCTGCTTGAACCCAGAGAGGGACATCGTACCGTGGCGTTCCTGGTCAGAGGCGGGACTCAAAGCCCACCATAGCCGATACGGAAGAGGTGGCCGAAACGGGCGGAAAGCCGCAATCGCCTGAGACTTGCTGTTGCTCTTCCGCACCAAGGCCTGATTTCTGCTAGCATTTCTGCAACAGGACCGTCAAGCCGATGCGGCCCCTTAACCCTCTGAAATAGAGGCAAATTCCTGGGCATGGGCCGATGGAGACCCGTGACAGCAAGTCGGTATTTGGTCTATAGCGCGCCGGCTGTCGTTCCCGGATCGTCCCTGCCATGCCCTCCCACCGCCTGATCGAACTGCCCCGGCGCGCCGATGCGCGGGGCGCGCTCATTTTCGGGCAGGAAACCGACCACATCCCCTTTCCGATGAAGCGTTTCTTTGCCCTCTATGATCTGGCGGAGGGCACCCATCGTGGCGGTCATGCCCACCGCCAACAGCATCAGTTTCTCCTGATGCTGGCGGGCGCCTCGACCGTCATGGTGGATGACGGCGGCACGCGCATCCCCGTGCGGCTGGACCGGCCCAATCTGGCGCTCTATGCGCCGCCAATGCTGTGGTTGGACCTGAATGATTTCACGCCGGGCGCGATTTGCATGGTGCTGACATCTGACGTCTATGTCGAATCCGACTACATCCGTGACCGCAACACATTCCTGGAACTGACGAAAGCGAATCGTTCATGAGCGAACGCAATGTGGCGATGGTGGACCTGAAGGCCGCCTATCGGGCGCAGGCGCCGGAACTGGACGCTGCGGTCAGGCGGGTTCTGGAAAGCGGCTGGTATGTCCTGGGTAAGGAATTGGCGGCTTTCGAACAGGCCTTTGCCAGCTGGAGCAACACAAATCACGCTATTGGCGTGGGCAATGGCACCGATGCCATCGTTGTAGCGCTCAAGGGTCTGGGCGTGGGGAAAGGCGACAGCGTATTCACCGTCTCCCATACAGCGGTGGCTACGGTTGCCGCCGTGGAAATGGCAAACGCCACGCCTGTGCTGGTCGATATCGATCCGGCGACCTACACCATCGACCCTGCTAAGCTGGAAGAGGCAGTTAAAGCCGCAAAAGCCAGCGGCGCGCGGCCCTGCGCGGTGATTGCAGTGCATCTTTACGGCCATGCCTGTGACTTGGCGGCCATTTTAGATATCTGCCGCCGGCATGATCTCTTTCTGATCGAAGACTGCGCCCAGTCTCATGGCACGACCATAGGCGGCAAGCGAGTTGGCACCCTGGGTGACATCGCCACCTTCAGTTTCTATCCCACCAAGAATCTGGGCGCCTTTGGCGATGGCGGCGCTATCGTGACCAATGATAAGGCGTTGGCTGAACGGTGCGGAGCCATCCGGCAATATGGGTGGATCAAGCACTATCTCAGCGACATGGTCGGCCTGAACAGCCGGCTGGATGAAATCCACGCTGCCATGCTCGCCGTCCGCCTGACCCACCTGGACGCCGAGATCGCGAGACGCCGCTCCATAGCCGCCGCCTATAACCAGGGCCTGGCGGGAGCGGTTCAGACCCCGATCGTTCGCCAAGGCGTGGAGCACGCCTATCATCTCTATGTGGTGCGCAGCGGCGCGCGCGACGTGCTAGCCCAGGCGCTGAAAGCCAAGGGTATCGGCACGGGCATCCATTACCCCCTGCCCGTCCATCTGCAGAAGGCCTATGTCGGGCGCGTGGTGCTGGCGCCCTCCGGCATGGCGGAAACCGAACGCGCGGCGCGCGAGGTCCTCAGCCTGCCCATGCACGCCTTTCTGAGCGACGCGGATGTCGCTCATGTGATCGAGGGCGTGAAAGCCGCCGCCCGCTGAAGCGCAGACCGCCCGCCAGGCGGCATGGATAATGGGCCTGGAAGCGGCTAGAGAAAGACATGTCCGGCGCGCTAAAATACCTCAAAGCCGTCATCCGCAAGGCCGCCAACGCCTTGGGCTACGAGTTTGTCCGCTACGACCTGGCCAGTCCCCGCTTCCGGCTCACCAAACTGCTCACCCATCATCGAATCAATGTGATCCTGGACGTCGGCGCCAATGCTGGCCAGTTCGGCCGGGACATGCGCGACATCGGCTTTTCCGGGCGCCTCATATCCTTCGAGCCCCTGGCCGACGCTTTTGTCCGCCTGCAACAGGCAGCGCAGGGCGACGGCAAATGGCAGGCCGTCAATATCGGGCTGGGCGAGGAGGACGGGCAGGCCGTCATCAACGTGGCCGCCAATTCACAATCCAGTTCCTTCCTGCCAATGCTGTCGGCCCATAGCGAGGCGGCCCCCGAGAGCAGGTATGTCGGTGAACAGTCCGCGGAGATTCGCCGCCTGGACAACGTGTTTGCTGCCTATGTCAGACCCGACGCGCGAGTACTCCTCAAGATCGATACCCAGGGGTTCGAAATGAAAGTCCTGCAGGGCGCACAGAAAGTTCTGAGGGAGATCGAACTGGTCCAGGTGGAATGCTCCTTCGTGCCGCTCTATGAGGGCGCCGTGCTGATCGAGGAGATGATCGCTTTTCTGCGCGGCGCTGGTTTCGATCCGATCGAGACCATGCCAGCCTTCCACCACCGCGATAGCGCCCATCTGATGCAGGCGGACATCCTGTTCGCGCGCCGCTAAGCGGGCGTTAAACCCAGCCGCTCGGTGCGATAGCTGCCTGACAGAATCCGCTGCCACCAGGGCTTGTTGTCCAGATACCAGCGCACAGTCTTGGCAAGGCCGCTCTCAAAGTTCTCGCGCGGCTGCCAATCCAGTTCGTCGCGGATCTTGGTGGCGTCGATCGCATAGCGCAGATCATGACCGGGCCGGTCGGTCACGAAGCTGATCAGGTCGCGGTGGGGGCGGTCGGAGGGCGCCATCTCATCCAGGAGATCGCAGATCGCGTTGACCACGTCGATGTTGCGGCGCTCGGCGCTGCCGCCGATATTGTAGACCTCGCCCAGCCGCCCCTTCTGGATCACCGTGATCAGGGCGCGGGCATGATCTTCAACAAACAGCCAGTCGCGCACATTCTCGCCCTTGCCATAGACGGGCATGGGCTTGCCATCGAGGCCGCGCAGGATGTTCAGCGGAATCAGCTTCTCGGGGAAATGGAAAGGCCCGTAATTGTTGGAGCAGTTGGTGATAAGAGAGGGAAAGCCATAGGTGTGATGCCAGGCGCGCACGAAATGATCCGAGGCGGCCTTCGACGCCGAATAGGGCGAATTGGGCTCATAACGGCTCTCCTCGCAGAACAGTCCTTCCGCCCCCAGCGAGCCATAGACCTCGTCGGTTGACACGTGATGGAAGCGGAAGCGGTCTTGCGCCACCGCCGGCAAACCCCGCCAATAGTCCAGCGCGTTCTGCAGCAGGTTGAACGTGCCGACCACATTGGTTTCGACAAAGGCCGCGGGCCCCTCGATGGACCGGTCGACATGGCTCTCCGCCGCCAGATGCATGATCGCGTCAGGCCGCTCGGCCTCGAACAGGGCCTTCACCCCGTCGCGGTCGCAGATATCGAGATGAGCGAAGGTGTAACGCGGGTTGCCCGCCACCGAGGCCAGGGAATCCAGATTGCCGGCATAGGTCAGCTTATCGAGATTGACCACCTGCCAGTCGGTATCGGCGATCAAGGCGCGCACGACCGCCGAGCCGATGAAGCCGGCCCCTCCGGTAACGACGATTTTCACGTCGTTACCGCCCTGGGACGTTGGCGTGTGGTGAGCCCGGCGAGGGCCGAAATCATCTCACTAAAAGCCGGGTTGGTTCGATCATTGACAATCACTGCACACCTCTTCGACGCCACGAAAACCTTTATTACAGGCCTTGCTTGTCTATGTACATGAAACAAAATCCAAAACGATGGGGATGACAAACATGGCCAGGCACCCAGACTGGATGCACCGCCAGTATCCGCTGGCGGGTTTGGCCGGTAAGGCTGGAGCCGATCCCCCTACTGGAGCCGATCCCCTTATTTGCGTCGCATAACACATGGATAACATCGTCTTTTCGGAAGGCCAATGCATTTCATGATAGGCGAATTCAAAAGAGAAAACGCCTCTATGCGTTCGCCGTTCGCGGCCGAAATCTGTTCTGGTTAATGTTGAAATCGCTTCCAGACCGGCGCTCCACCAGGGGGGATTGCGCCCTGGCCATGAGGCGCATGCTGCGTCTCCGCCTGCCCCTTCAGTCTGTGTGACGAATAGATAGGACCTTTGTAAAGTCGTCGTACCCAAACTCGTGCGCTTCAGTCGATGCTGTTGAACCGAGATATCTTCGAACGGTGCTGAGCGCGGTTGCATCCCAGCTTCCAAAGACGAAGACCACATGCGGCCCCATCAGCAATCCCGCTTTGGCAAAAGCTTGCAAATTATCCGCAGGATACATGTGAACTCGCATTTTACTCTGACATGGGATTGCCAGACCTGCTTTCTCGGTCAGATATCTGTAATGGGCCCATAGCCCCCTATCGAGTATGATATCGACTTGATCGCCGTGGTGGCAGTCAACCACGGAAAACGCATCAACAAGATCTTCAGTGACAAAATTGTTGCGATTGTACCTCATCGCCATTGGCAGCGAAGCGACGCATAAAGCGAGACAGGCGACGAGCACGGCGGTTAATGAGAGCGCCCTGTTAGACCAAGGCGTGGCGGCGAGAACCACCGGCCGCAGCAATCCCAAAAGCGCTGGAATCGCCAAGGCGGTAAGACCTTGCTCAGAAAGCGACCATCGTTGAAGCGCATCCCACGGCATCCGGCCGGCCAGAGACAACACGAGCCAGATCGCATCAGCTGCCAAAATGAAAAACGCCAGATTCGCAAATCGAAAAATTTGATGCGGTTGAATGGGAAAAAGTCCGCGCGCGCGAGATTTTTTCGCGAGCAAAACCGCCAGTAGGGCACCCAGAAATATCGTCTTCCCGAAAGTCCCCCGGGTTAAAAAGTTATGCTTAAAAATAACCGGCATTCGCTCGAAATGATGCCCGATCATATACTGTTCGACATACGGCGGCGGCACGACAGTGGCGCTCTGGTACCGCAACATGAAGAAATAGATCGCGACCATCCAAGCGAACGATGCACCCACCGCCGTGGCGATCAGTAACCGATGCGACCGCAAGCTGCTAAAACGGTAAATCAATAAGGAACACGCCGCGAGCGAATATATTACGAAACTATATCGACTAAGAAGAAAAAGGAGATCGACGAGAATCCACGCTGCCAGCGTAAATCGTGTAGGCCTCTCCAAAAAAGTCAGTGTTGCCATGCCCAAAGCGAGCACGCCGCAAAGCTCCATGGAGTACGGTCGGAGCTCGACCAATTTCTCCATAAGATTTGGGAACGTCAGCATAAATGCCGAGATCGCACACGAGACATATATTGGAAGCGCGTTTCGTCCACACCAGACGAATATGAGGGTGAAAAAAATGGCGCCAAAAAGCGCTGGCAGAAGTCGAAGAACGACGGGGCCGGAACCGAACTGCTCAGACCAAAACCGTAGGAGCAGGGTGAAGCCGCCTGGATCCGCTATTGATGACTTACTGTGCTCCCAGACATCGTGCAGCGAACCGGCAGGACTATGCGCCGCAGCAAAATGGTATTGCCCCATCGCGATCCAGTATTGGCCTGCCTCATCAAACCAGAAATGGGGACTCGAAAGGTTGGAACCGACAGCCAACACGATCAGCAGACAAACCACGCCTATAGCGGGAGGCAGCAGCTTGGCAGCGACTACTGCCAGCCTATCGATGGCGCCCAAACTGCTGTCCATTTAGATGTGGCTTTTGGCTTGAAAGCGCGATATTTCGCATTTCCTGGCCGACAAGTCTACAGGCCCGAGCGTCGGGATTTTGGAGTCAAATGCCTCTTCTTCTTTCCGTCATAGTACCCTGTTTTAATGAGGAAGAGGTCATCTTCGCGACTCACGAGCGTTTGTTCGCCGCGCTGAACCGCATTGGTTGCGGCTTTGAAGTTATTTATATCAACGACGGCAGCCGCGATGCGACGCTGGCCAAACTTCTCCAACTCAGCAACAAGTCTGACAGTACTCGTATTATTAGCCTGGCCAGAAATTTTGGACACCAGGCAGCGGTTTCCGCTGGTCTTGAATACGCGCAAGGGGACGCGATCGTGGTAATCGATGCTGATCTGCAAGACCCTCCCGAGCTTATCGAGACAATGCTGGAGAAGTGGCGTGAGGGGCACCAAGTGGTCTATGCCCAGCGGCAAGAGCGAGCCGGAGAGACCGCATTTAAAAAAGTCACGGCAAATTTATTCTACCGGATTTTGAATGCATTGTCCGATATCGAAATCCCGCGCAACGTCGGAGATTTTCGCCTCATTGATCGTCGAGTCGCCGACGTGATCTGCAAAATGCCTGAGCATCACAGATTTCTGCGCGGAATGGTCAGCTGGGTGGGTTTTTCCCAATACGCGCTTCCGTACGCCCGAGATGCCCGCCACGCCGGCGCCACGAAATATCCGCTGCGAAAGATGCTGACCTTCGCCTCTGATGGAATCATTTCATTTTCAACTGTTCCACTGCGGTTGGCTATTTGGGGTGGAATGTTCTCCGCAGGATTTGCAGCACTTCTCATCGTCTATGCAATCGCGGTCCGCGTTCTCACTCACATCTGGGTCAGCGGGTGGACGTTGACAATTATCGCGATAGCGTTCTTCAGCGGCGTGCAGTTAGTCGCGCTTGGAATGATCGGTTCTTACGTTGGTCGCATCTTTGAAGAAGCGAAGGGGCGGCCGCTCTTTGTTGTAGAGAATTTCCACGGCTTCGGCTCCTCGGCGCCACTTTCTCGTTCGCAACGCCTGAAATGATGCGAAAAATCTTTTCTGCGGCGGTCGGTTTTGCAATCGCCGCGCTGTTTACCTGGCTATTGGTTCAAGGTCTGAATTGGCGTGAAGTCGGAGCAACTCTGTCAGCCGCGCGGGGCAGCCTACTGTTTGCCGCTTTGTTTCTGCTGATCGCTGACTACGGTCTCCGCGTCTTCCGGTGGCAGTCGTTACTGGCATTTACCGGCAACCGGGTTGCCTATGCCCGGGTGATGTCGCCCCTCCTGACGGGCTTTGCCGCCAACAATATCTTACCATTCCGGATTGGCGACGTCTTGCGGGTAGTGATGCTTGGGCGCACCACAGATACTCCATTGACAGACGGTGTCGGGACCTTACTTATCGAGCGTGTCTGGGATCTCGCGGCACTTAGCTTGCTATTTGCATTGAGTCTGCAGGGCGCAAGCTCTCAGGTAATTTCTCACTTTGCTCCGGCAGCAAGTGGGTTGGCCTGCCTAATAGTAACAACGTTTATTTCCGTCGCGTTTCTCGCAAAGCCGCTTGCCGAACGTCTCACCGATGTCAGAGTCCGGCACTCGGGCGTGGAAAGTGGACTTCGCCTGATTGGTAAGTTGTGCGCGGCCCTGGCCAAAGTGTCCCGCCCCGCGCACGTCATCAGGGTCGGACTGCTCTCTTTCATGACATGGGGAGTCGAAGGGGCTGTGCTCTACTTGTGCGGCTTAGCGTTGCATATGGATCTTTCATTCCATGCCACCTATTTCGTCCTGGCCGCAGCTAACTTGTCCGGACTCTTGCCTGGCACTCCCGGCAACGTCGGAACGTTCCACTACTTTGCTGTTTTGGCCGCGACAAGCTTTGGCGTGAATACCAATCAGGCGGCGGCCCTCGCTATATCGTTTCACGCTCTGATGTGGGTTCCGATTACGCTCTCTGGTTTGATTTGTTTCGCCACGTCCCCCATCGGTCTCCGCAAGATCGTTTTCAATGGCCTCCAGTTCAGTGGGAAGTGAGTTATGACCGGACCAAATGACCTTCCAATCATTGTTATTGGCGCGGGATTTACAGGGCTTTCGGCAGCACTCGAACTTGCGAGGCATGGGCATCGCGTCATTGTGCTCGAGGCTGACGACACCGTGGGAGGGCTTGCAGGAAGTTTCGACGTTGCCGGAAATAATTTGGAGAAATTCTATCATCATTGGTTCACCAGCGACCGCCATGTCCACGACTTGGTGCGTGACCTAGGGCAAGAAGATCAGATTGTTATCCGTCCAACACGCACCGGCTCTTACTATGCGAATACCGTCTTCCGGCTCAGTAAGCCGCTGGACTTGCTCAGATATACCCCCCTTTCATTCTTGGGGCGCGTCAGACTCGGGTTTCTGTTGGTGCAAGCAAAACTTGTGCGGGACTGGCGAGAGCTGGAAGGAATAACTGCCAGTGAGTGGTTGCAGAGAAAATGCGGCGTAGAGGTTTACCGAAAGGTCTGGCACCCCCTGCTTCGAGGAAAGTTCGGGCCGTTCGCTGACGAAGTATCTGCGGTTTGGTTTTGGGGCAAGCTGATGCTGCGAGGTGCCAGCCGATCGAAGAGCGGGGATGAGATGCTGGCATATTACCGGGGTGGGTTTGCCGCACTTGCGGATGCGATTGCCAAGGATATTACGAACCACGGTGGGGAAGTGCGCCTTAATTCACCGGCTACTGCCCTCCTAGTGGATCGGGGCGAGATAGTTGGCGTTGAAACCCCGGGCGCCGTGCTACGCGGCTCCAAGGTAATCGCGACTGTACCCTTGCCTATATATCGCGATCTGGTACGCCCACACGTAAGTCAGCAATATTCCGATGCCTTGGGCCAGGTGCAGTTCATCGGGAATGTGTGTTTAACCCTCGAGCTTGACCGTTCATTGTCTGACACTTACTGGATCAATGTGGTAGATCCCACGTTTCCATTCGTTGGAGTGATCGAGCACACAAATTTTGAGCCGGCGAGTAGCTATGCAGGCCGGCACATCGTGTACCTTTCGAAATACCTTCCCGCCACAGATGCGCTCTACAAAATGAGCGCACGAGAGTTCTTGGACTATGCCGTCCCTTATATCCAGAGAATGTTTCCGAAATTCGATCCGAAATGGATAATCGATTTCCATCTCTATAAGGCAGAATATTCTCAACCGATAGTCGTTAAGGACTATAGTGCACTCATCCCATTAGCCGAGACTCCGATCAAAAATTTATGGCTGAGCACGATGGCTCAAATTTACCCCGAGGACCGCGGCACGAACTATGCCATCCGTGAAGGTCGGAAAATCGGAAGAGCGCTGGCCAACGAGCTCGGCTGTTGCGCAAGCCCTTCCGGCCGGGCCTTCGCGCCACCAGTTTGATGCGTGGCTCTCCAAAAGCCCGATTTGATCGTTTCTTCGCTGTTCCGGGCGCGCATTCCGAGCGGTTCGACTAAGGGCAAAGCGGCTGGTCCGCGTTTGTGAGCGCCGAGGCCGGAGGATTACGCTTCGCATCTTGAACTGGCGCCAATTACCATTAGAGGATGTAAGGGCTGGAACTTCCCTGGAAACGCATGACCGGTTTTCTCCATCGCCTCATTAAGGGGATCACCCCTCGCCCCCTTTTCCATCACGTCCTGAGGCCGGCTTATCGCCGGTTTCATGCATTCAGAGCCGCCCAACGATTCCGTGAAATGTACTATGGGTCGCAACTCCGAGCGGTATATCCTCTCATACGAAGTACCGGTGAGCTAAGTAATTTCACCTACGATCTAACGGAGAGAAATCTCCGGTACCTGGCCGAATTGATTGCTGTCGTTACGGCGAAACCCGCCTCCGAGATAGAGGGCTACATCAATGAGGCAATTGACGATCAGAAGCTACGCGCGTGGTTTGATGATCGGATACAAACTTGGGCCGGCGCGAAGACCCCCGCCAATGTGCGATCCCCCTTCGGTCGCAGACTCGGCTGGTATGCGGTAACTCGCGCCATCAAGCCAAAGATATTAATCGAGACAGGCGTAGACCGTGGTCACGGTGCTCTCGTCCTTTGCGCTGCTCTATTGAGGAACGCCGCCGAAGGTCATCCCGGGCGCTACTACGGGACCGATTTGAGGCCAGAAGCTGGCTATTTGTTGGGCGGTCCTTATGCGTCCATGGGCCAGATATTGGTGGGCGATTCTATAGAGTCTCTCAAGAAGCTCGCTGAAACGGTGGATCTATTCATCAATGATAGCGACCATTCGGCCGAATACGAAGCCAGTGAATATCGGATCATAGCGCCGAAATTATCGCCACGCGCTATCATCCTGGGTGACAATGCTCATGCAACGGATAAACTGGCACGCTTCTCACGAATAACTGGCCGGCAATTCCTCTTCTTCCGAGAAGAACCTCAAGATCACTGGTATCCTGGCGCGGGGATTGGTATTTCCTTCCCGAGGATGTGAGCTTTGAATGGTTAGTCTCGAGATTTCAAGGGAAGAGAACGAGCATCATAATGCGTGCTACCATACGGGCTCATTCACGGGCTGAAAGAACTTGGGTTTGATCGCTGACGTGCGCGGGATAAAAGGCTTTCTGAAACGCTTTCGGGTTGCGAAGGACCTTCATCAAGCTATCCAGGCCCCTCGAATTAGACGGCGGGAAATGGAATTGGACCCGATCGAAAAGCTTGTATTGCCCGCCGATCCAGGTTTTCAGAGAAGAGCCGATGTCGCGCAGCGTATAGAAGGCATGTTCTCGACTTTTTCCATTGCCGTGATGGACATGATGCTCTCGTTCCAAGAAAGCGTAGCTGCAAAGGGCAACATCCTGGAAATCGGCACGTTTAAAGGCAAGAGCGCTGCACTTCTTGGCTGCCATCTCGGACCAAATGAGCGACTAGTGCTCGTAGATGTCAGAGACCATCTTGATCCAGCCGCAATTGAACCGTTCAAGGCCAAAACCGATTTCATTTTATCGGATTCTTCAGAACTGAGGAAAACGCTGCCAGGCTACCGCGACAGGCATCATGCGTTCCGTTTCATCCATATTGACGCCAGCCATGGCTATGAAGAGACATTTCGAGAGCTGAAGATGGCCGATGAGCTGCTCGCTCCACTCGGCATCATCTCTTTGGACGATTTTACCAACTTAGACTATTCCCAGAATATTGCTGCGATATTCAAATATCTCTACACCGCGGCAAGCGATTTGGTCATGCTCCTTGCCACTGATGAAAAGGGCTACCTTTGCAGAAAGGACGATTTCGAGCGTTATGCCGACCTCCTTTTGTCGAGATCCATAGCCGAATTGAGAAGGCGTGACATAGATGCGGTGCTAGCCCGAACGGCTTACGGCCCGGAATATAAAGCATTTCACCTCCGCCGGCGCGTATCGGGCGAAACAGGCTCATTCTATGGTAGGAAGATATACTCTCGCCAAATCCTGGGTGACTAAATCTGCTTGCCCGCGGTTGCCCCACTCGTCTTAACTGACTTCCGCCCCCGCGGCATATGCGAAATGCCGGCGATATCCCCTGTGGGTGAAGAGAGCGGAGTGGGGATGCCCACAGTGATCACTATTGTAGAGACAGAATAGCCCCCTTCCCGTTGCAGTCCGGGCAAAACGATAGAGCCCTTTCGCTTCCCCCGTGGGTCAGGGTGCGCACCGATCAGAAATCTGACCATTGCCTAAGCCGCGACAATTCCTAAAATGGCTCCGTTGGGGCAAACACTGTCTTTCAAAGCGAAGGTCCGAACAGTTACGGCACCGATTGTTTGGGCCGCAGCAGGGCATTTGCTGCGCGGCCTCTTTTCGAGCCGTGCGTCGGGTCCAATTCATGACAGGCTAGCCGACATCAAGTCCCCTATAGAAGAAATGGCGAAAGGGGTTACATCATGGCGATTGCATCGATGCTCCGCAGCTTAGCGCCCGATTTTGTTCTAGACATCGCAAGGAAAGTTCGGGCAGCACAAAGAACACGAGCGGCCCGCCGACAAGCTGTCCTGGATGAGCAAGAACGGCTCGCATCCCGGCGAAAGATTGCGGACCATTATTTCAAGCCGCGCCTCAAGATGATCGAGGCTTGGATTGTTAGCGACAAGGAAAATTCGAACTTCTACTATGACCTAACCGACCTGAATAAACAGCAACTGGCACACTTCGTCGCCGCGGTTACCGGGGCGAGCTTCGAACTGGCAAAGAATTATATCGAAGAGTTGATGCAAGACGCTCCCCTACTTTCACATCTTCAAGCCGGGATAAACGCCAGTTACATTCAGAAAGACATCGTGGTCAAATATGGACGACGCTTGGGCTGGTACGCCGTCGCCCGTATTTTAAAGCCGAAAATTCTGGTGGAGACAGGCGTCGATCATGGCGTTGGTGCCTGTGTTCTGGCGCGGGCACTGATCCGCAACGGTGAAGAAGGTAAGCCGGGAAGATACTATGGACTTGACCTCAACCCAGCTGCGGGCCGTCTTCTGACAGACTGTTACGCCGACGTTGGCGAAATGGTGTATGGCGATTCCATCGAAAGCCTGAGTTCCTTCGGTCATCAGATTGATCTTTTCATTAACGACAGCGACCATAGCGAAGATTTTGAGGAGCGAGAATATGCAGCCATGGAGGCGCACCTGGCTACTGACGCGACAGTGTTAAGCGACAATAGCCATTCGACCGATGCGCTTGGCAGATTTGCTCGCAGACGGGGAATGAATTTCCTGTTCTTCCGTGAACAGCCCAAGGACCATTGGTACTTCGGGGCGGGAATTGGCGCGGCCTTCCCTAGACGCACACGTGAAAGATCCGATGCTGACTGAGGCCGGGCCCTTAGCGTTTGGCCCAGAACGAACCTAATCCCTTGCCGCCAGCGCCTATCCACGCGGATTTTCACCTGTGGAAAGAGGCCACAGAAGTCTCAAAGGCCAAGTGTCGTCAAACGGGTGCCGACTGTATGGCCCACACCCGGAGGGAGATTTGTTCGTGGCCGCGTCCCGCGAAGTACATGGTTGGTCGCGGGTTCAATTCCGAAGGCCCGCAGGCGACGCCATTTTTGCGGCGCGAAATTTTAGCCTTCCTTGAGACCAGGGATATTGATCGTGTTGAAAAGCGCCCCCCTTGCTCCTGCAGGAAGGGTGTGGCTATGTCCCAGAAAGCTGATCCGGGCCCCCATATGAATTTTCTCCGCCGGCCGCCAAAGCCGCATATCGCTCTGGCCTTCAACGAGGTTGGACTAGACCAAACCCAAATAGAGCGCCTCAGGTTCGCCGCCAGTTATTTCCAGGAGCGAATTGATCTTATCAATCGCTGGCTAACCACATCGCGTGAGCGGGCGAATTTTACTTATGATCTGGGACGCAGCAACAAGCTGAATATTGCGAGTATCATCGCCCTTGTTACGGGTGCGGACTACAAGTTGGCTAAGGGATACTTGGACGAAATAGACAACGACGAAGAACTAAAGGCAACTATTCTTGCCCGAGCGGCTTCCGAAAAGTTCATGGATTTGCATGATCAGACTGCGCTGTTTGGCCGACGCATCGGCTGGTACACCATAGCCCGGATAATCAAACCGAAAATCATCATAGAGACCGGCGTTGATAAAGGCCTTGGCGCCATGGTTCTTTGCGCCGCATTGCGTCGGAATGATGCCGAAGGGGCCGGTGGTCGCTATTGCGGAACCGATATAATGCCTGGGGCCGGCTACCTTCTGAGCGGACCATACGCTCGCTACGGCGAAGTCCTTTATGGCGATTCATTGGAAACCCTAGGAAAATTCCAGGAGCCCATCGACTTATTTATAAATGACAGCGACCACACGCCGGGTTATGAGCAGCGCGAATATGAGACTGTCGCAGAGTTGCTGTCACCTCGCTCTATTGTTCTAAGTGACAACGGACCGGCGACATTATTTGACTGGTCACAGAGAGTGGGAAGGCGGTTTGTGTATGTCGACGAGAAACCGCTCAATCATTGGTATCCTGGAGCCGGGATTGCCTTTTCATTCAAATAGAAATCGATAAATCATCGTGTGCAGCACAAAGACACAGCCGGGATTAAGGCAACGAATGTGAATATGTCCACCGGGACATTTTCTACGACATTCACAACCGCGAATGCGGCTGATCGATCGGCGCATACCGCGTGATCAATTTTGTTCGGCTGCAATCATTACTCACGCGCCGCCAGTGATATGGGTGCGTAAGGCGTGCGTCAGTGCGACGGTCGGGAGCTAACTGCAAAACCGAATTTGCGAGTTAGGAGCGACACGTCGCCTGGCTCATAGCGGCTGCCGCCTCCATCGATAGAGTGGACGAGCGTCCATCTGGGTCGCCATTGTCACCCCCCAGTCGTTTTTTGGATTCTGAATCCGGATGGCTGGCGTCTCAACAGAAATCGGCAGCTGCTCTGGCAGCAGTCTTCGTAGAAATTGAAACTTCGTTTGCTCCTGCGTCGCGGTCATGGCCGACTCTGGCATCGCCAGCATCTGACCTGAAATCAGATGCCTAGGATATAATACGCAAAAACGTCAGTGGGGTGAGACTGGGCCATGATTCTCGTGAGACCTTCGATGCGGACAGTCTCACGAATCACCCCTGCGAGAAGCGCCAACAAACCCCTATGGTGTTGGATTATTTGGTGAGCCCGGCTGGGATCGAACCAGCGACCCTCTGATTAAAAGTCAGATGCTCTACCACTGAGCTACGGGCCCTCCAAAGGGGGCGGACCATAGGGATGCCGGCCTTTGGGGTCAACGAGCGGATGACAGACTGCTTCGCGGCATATGTGGCTGTTTTCGCCGCACCGTTCCGCCGTCAGTGTCAGGGCAAATTCCCATTAAAGTCGCATTACCTGGATTTGACACCCAAGACCCGGATTGTTATCAACAAATTGGGCCCGGACCTCAACCCTGCAACCATGAAAGAAGCCCTTAGCGGGTTGTTTTTGCTGGTTAAATTCTCTGGGGTCAACCACGGATATGAAGCACTCCCGGGCACCTACTGTGTCATGAGCATGACGGTTCCAGCCGAAGTCGAAGACAATCCCCATACGGTGGTGCTTTACCCGCGCCGTGGACTGGCAGCGATCGACCTGGGCGAAGTCTTCGCCTATCGCAACCTGCTCTATCTGTTTTTCTGGCGCGACATCAAAACCCGCTACAAGCAATCCTATTTGGGCGGCGTTTGGATCGTGCTGTCGCCGTTGGTCTCGACCGCGATCTATTCGGTGCTGCTGGGTTATCTGGCGCGCTTTCCATCGGACGGTCTGCCCTATCCGATCTATGTGCTGGTGGGCATCACCGCCTGGCAGTTCTTCAGCCGCTCGCTCACTGGCGTCAGCACCAGCCTGGCGGACCAGCAGGTGCTGATCAACAAGATCTATTTTCCGCGCGTGATCGCGCCCTTGTCCTCGATTCTGAGCGCGGCCTTCGATTTCGCCATCATGCTGGCGTTGATCTTCGTGGCCATGCTGGCGCTGCGGATTTTTCCCACCTTCCAAACACTTCTGGCTTTTGTCTTCATAGCCCAGATGGCGCTGCTGGCCTTGGGCATAGGTCTGGTTCTGACCGGACTGGACGCGGTGATGCGCGACGTGCGCGTCGTGCTGAACCTGGTGCTGCAGGTCTGGTATTTCGCCTCTCCGATCATTTATCCGGTGCAGATCGTGCCGCAGAAACTGCTCGCCTTTTACTATCTCAATCCGCTGGCGCCGCTGATGCAGGGCTTCCGCTGGGCGATGCTGGGCGGCACGGTCCAACCCCCGCCTCTGTGGAGCATCGGCCTTTCGGCGCTGGTGACCGTCATTTTCCTGATCGTGGGCATGCTGTTCTTCCAGAAGGTCGAACGCACGATCGTGGACCATCTCTGAACCATGTCCAAAGCGATCATATCCGTCGAACATCTGTCCAAATATTACCGACTGGGGGAAATGCAATCCGGCCTGTCCCTGAAGACCATGTTCGGAGGCAAGCCAAAGGGCGCATCGCGTGACCTGTGGGCGCTCAAGGATGTCTCCTTCGAGGTCCCCAAGGGCGAGGTGATGGGCGTGGTGGGCCGCAACGGCGCCGGCAAAAGCACGCTCCTGAAGATTCTCTCCCGCATCACCGACCCGACCGAGGGCCGCGCGGTCGTGCGCGGACGCGTCGGATCGTTGCTGGAAGTCGGCACCGGCTTCCATCCCGAGCTGACGGGCCGGGAAAATGTGTTCATGAACGGTTCCATTCTCGGCATGACGCATAGCGAGATTCGGCGCAAATTCGACGAGATCGTGGAATTCTCCGAGATCGGCGACTTCATCGACACGCCGGTGAAGCGTTATTCCAGCGGAATGTTCACGCGCCTGGCCTTCGCGGTGGCGGCCAACATGGACCCGGAAATCCTCATCATCGACGAGGTGCTGTCGGTCGGCGACGCCGCGTTCCAGAAGAAATGCCTGGTCAAGATCCGCAATCTGATGAAGGGCGGCCGCACCGTGATCTTCGTCAGCCACAGCATCGGCTCGGTCGCCGAACTCTGCACCTGCGCCATCCTGCTGCACAAAGGCCGCATCCTGAAAAGCGGCAGCACCAGCGACGTCATCGAGCAATACGCCAAGCTGATCGCGCAGGACACGGCCGCGCAGACGACCCGCCAGGACGCCGCCGGCTATCATGGCCAGGCCGTCAGCATCAACAGCGTGACGACCCGCAAGGCGAACGGAATGCCCGATACGGTCTTCGATATCAATGACGAAGTGGTCGTGGAAATTGACTATGAGATCCACGCCGTCCTGGAGACGCTTCAGCTATCGGTCACGATCAGCCGCAACATGGGTGAGCTGTTCTCGTCTTTCGACACCGACGACCTGGACATGCCGCTGATTCGCCGCGAGCCGGGCAGATACCGCGCGGTGCTTCATGTTCCGCCTCATTTTTTCAAGGCGGGCAGCTATTCGATCGCCGCACATCTGGGAACGATCTCGGCCCTGCTCCTGGACATCCCTTCCGCCGCCCAGTTCACGGTGGAAGAACTGTCCGAGAACACGGCCTATCGCAGTTATAAGAAGGAGCGCCTCGGCTCCGTGATCTGCCCCGGCACCTGGACAACCACCAACTTGTCGTGACGGATCGCCAATGAGCTTCCTCGCGCTTATTCCTGCCAGAGCCGATTCGAAGGGTGTTCCGGGCAAGAATCTGCGCACCCTGGCTGGCAAACCTCTCATCGCCTGGAGCATCCAGCACGCGAAGGCGTCCCGGAAAGTCGACCGCGTCCTGGTCTCGACGGATGGGCCGCATATCGCGGAGGAAGCCCGCAAATGGGGCGCCGATGCGCCATTCCTACGCCCGGCAAAGATTGCCGGCGATACCTCCAGCACCGAACTGGCCATGATTCATGCGGTGGAAAGCCTGGCGGCGACGGGATACCGGCCCGAATTCGTGATCCTGCTGCAGCCGACCTCGCCGCTGCGCCACGCAGGCGCTATCGACGAGGCCATTCAGCTCCTCGAGGAAAAAAATGCCGACAGCCTAGTCTCGGCCCGGGAAATCCATCCCTTTCTCTGGAAAAAGCCGGACGACGCCGCCGCGCAGTATGACTTCCGTAACCGTCCGATGCGCCAGAGCATCCCGGATGACGAGCGGCTCTACGAAGAAAATGGCTCCATATACATAACCAGAACCGATATACTCCTGCGCGACCGCTGCCGGCTGGGCGGCAAGATCGTCGTCTTTTCGATGTCCGCGACCGAAAGCATCGACATCGATACGCTGGATGATTTTTCTCTCGCCGAAGCGGTTCTCAGATCGGGCGTGCGCTTATGAATATCGAACGCAATATCGCGAAATATGTCGTCCCCAGCGACACGCCGATCGCCGGCGCGCTGTCCCAGATTTCCCGCAACAAGAGCGGCTTTGTACTCTGCCTGGATGCGGCGGGCAAGCTGGACGGCATCCTGACCGACGGGGACTTTCGCCGCTGGATTTCCACCGCCAGCCAGATCGATATCGATCAGCCGGTCCTGGCCATCGCCAACCGTTCCGCCGTTTCGGCGCCGGACAATACGCCGGTGGCCTCGCTGGCCGACATGCTGGACACGCGGATCACCTTCATCCCATTGGCGGGCGCTGACGGCAAGATCACCGCCATCGCCCTGACCCATGCCTCCCAGGATTTCGAGATCGCGGGGCGCAGGATCGGCCCGGGCCATCCCTGTTTCGTCATCGCCGAGATCGGCGTCAATCACAATGGCAGCGTCGAGACCGCCAAGAAGCTGATCGACGCGGCGGTCGCTGCCGGCGCGGATTGCGCCAAATTCCAGATGCGCGACCTGGCCTCACTCTACCGCAACCAGGCCAAATCCAACGACGCCAGCGCTGACCTTGGCGCCCAGTACACACTGGAAGTTCTGGCGCGCGCCAATCTCGACGCCGATCAGATGGGTGCGGTCCTGGACTATGCGCTAGGCCGCGGCATCATCCCACTTTGCACGCCCTGGGACCTGCGCAGTGTTGCCTATCTGACCGCGTGGGGCATGGAAGGGTTCAAGATCGCGTCGGCGGACCTGACCAATCATCCATTGCTCAAGGCGGTCACGGCCACCGGCAAGCCCATGATCATCTCCACCGGAATGTCGTCGGAAGCTGAAATATTGGAAAGCGTACGCGAACTGCGCCGGGGCGGCGCTCAGTTCGCGTTGCTACACTGCAATTCCACCTATCCGGCCCCTTTCAAGGACGTCAATCTGCGGTACATGGACCGGATCGCCAAGCTGACCGGCGCGCCGGTCGGCTATTCGGGCCATGAGCGTGGTTTCGCGGTACCGATCGCCGCCGTGGCGCGCGGCGCCTGCATCATCGAAAAACACATCACGCTCGATCGCGGCATGGTCGGCAACGACCATAAGGTCAGCCTGGAACCCGGCGAGTTCGAGGACATGGTGACGGCGATCCGCGACGTGGAAGCGGCGATGGGCGGCGAAGGCGCCCGCAAGCCGTCGGTCGGCGAAATGATGAATCGCGAGGTCCTTGCCAAGAGCCTGGTGGCATCAAGCAACATTGCGAAAGGGGCGCTGATTGAAGCTTCCATGGTTTCAGTGGTCAGTCCCGGCAAGGGGTTGCAGCCCAACCGCATGAATGATCTTATCGGGCGCCGTGCCAACCGCGCGATCGAGGCGGGCGATTTCTTCTACCCGGCAGATTTGACGGAACAAAGCACCGGACCTCGCGCCTTCAAATTCAAGCGGCCCTGGGGCATTCCAGTGCGTTACCATGACTGGCGCCAACTCTATGGCGGCCTGCCCATGGACTTCCTGGAATTCCATTTCTCCTACAAGGACCTGGAAGCGGACATTTCGCGCTTCTTTTCCGAAAAGCTTCCACTGGGACTGGCCGTGCACAGTCCCGACCTTTTCACCAACGACCATATCCTGAACCTGGCGGCGGACGATGAGGACTATCGTCGCCAGTCGATCGCCCACTTCCAGCGCGCCATAGATGTGGCGCGCGAGTTGAAGAAGTACTTTCCCAAGACCGACCGCGTACCGCTGATCGCGAGCCTGGGCGGCATGTCCCGCGACGAGCCCGTCGCAAAAAACCGCATTCCCGATTTGTATGACCGGGTCGCGGACTCGCTTGCGCAAGTCGATTCGGCGGGGGTGGAAATCCTGCCTCAGACCCTGCCGCCTTTTCCCTGGTATCTGGGCGGGCAGTTGCACTGCAATCTTTTCGTCGATCCGGAAGACACGCTCAAATTCGCGCGCGATACTGGATTGCGCATCTGTTTTGACATTTCCCATTCCAAGCTCGCGGCGAACCACCGCAAGCGTTCTTTCGATGAGTTCGTGGAACTGCTTGGCCCGGTCACCGGCCACCTGCACATTGTGGATGCCGCGGGCGTGGACAGTGAAGGACTTCAGATCGGTACCGGCGAGATCGATTTTGCCCGTCTCGGCGCCCAGTTGGCGCGACTCTGCCCACAAGCGCCTTTCATTCCCGAGATATGGCAAGGCCACAAGAATAGCGGCGAGGGCTTCTGGATAGCGCTCGACAAGCTGGAAGGCCTGGTCTGAAGGTGGGACGATGACGGTCCGCGCGCTGGTCACGGGCGTCACCGGACAGGACGGATCCTATCTAGCCGAGCTGCTTCTTTCGAAAGGCTATGAAGTCCATTGCGTCCTCCGTCCACAGCCCCTTGCTGCGCACGACTGGCGGTCGGGCTATCTGCGCGACATTCTTGGCAGGGTTCGGCTGCACTATGCCGACCTAGGGGATGCGCCCGCGCTTTACCGGATTTGCCGCGACTGTTCCCCGGATGAGGTCTACCATCTGGGGGGGCCGACCCGGGTGGACAGCAATCTGAGCGGCCGCGCGGTTACCTTCCAGACCATTTTTGGCAGCACCAAGGCGCTGCTGGAAGCCATGCAGGATCGGCCGGCAGCTCGTTTTTTTCTTGCCGGCTCGTCAGAAATGTTTGGCAGTCCCACGGCATCGCCACAGTCGGAGACCAGCGCTCGCAATCCGCGCTCGCTCTATGGTTTCGCCAAACTGGCCGCTGCCGATCTGGTCGCGCTCCAACGTCACCGCTTCGGCGTCCAGGCTTCGACCGGCATTCTCTACAATCACGAATCCCCGCGCCGCGAACCCTTCTTTCTGTCGCGCAAGGTCACGCGCGGCCTGGCCCGGGTTTCTCTCGGCCTGCAGGAGAATGTGCATCTGGGAAATCTGGAAGCACGCCGCGACTGGGGCTACGCGCCAGATTATGTGGAGGCGATATGGCGGATCACGACGGGCGCCCCTCCCGACGATTATGTGGTCGCCACCGGCCGGACGCACAGCGCGCGAGACCTGGTTTCTGCGGTCTGCAGCGTCCTCGGTCTCGATATGGACCGGTGCGTGGTGCAGGATAGCGCCTTCTTTCGCCCGGTCGAGGCCATTACGCTCTGCGGCGATGCCTCCCGCCTGTCATCCGTTACAGGCTGGAAGCCCCGCAAGTCTTTTGCCGACATGGTTGAAGAAATGACCGTGGCCGACCTCGAACTGGAAAAAACCCATGTCGCCGCCACACGGCACTGACACGCCGCTGATTGACCATGGCGCCTATCGCTTCCAGCTGGACCTCTCGGACAGCATCGGCGCCTATATCCGTGAGGCGCGGTGGGAGCAGTTTGGCGGCCTGACCTATCGCGGCGCCGACCTTGGGCGGGCGATCGCGCTTAACCTGTACTTCCGCCTGGTGAACGACCCGGTCCTGCGGGCCGCGCATGCGCGGGCGACAAGGGGCGAAAAGCTCAGCGAAGATCCCGACGCCATTCCTGTCACCACGCAAGCCTATTGGGTCTTGCGTCAGATGCTGGGCCGGCCGCCGCCACAGCTTCCCCGGCGGGGACCGGGGGCGTTCCTCAAACGCTGGAAAATCTATGCCGAACGGTCCTGGACCATGGGAACGCCCCATCTGCGGACAGAGCCGAAGCTGGCCCGGCGGAACGGCACGGTGCTGATCCTGGCATTGTCGCGCCGTTTCTTCGACTATCTGCTTCCGGTACGCCAGGCGCTGGGCACCGAGGCGGTGTGGCTGGTTCCGGCAGGCGCGGCCTGGGCAAGGGAAGCAGCGGCGCGCGGCGAACGCATACTGGGCTTCGGCGAAGAAGACAGCCAGCAGCCGGAAGGCGCAACGACCGTGCCATTGGCCAAGCACTGGCGCGAACTGGTGCGGCGCTTCGATACCTTCCGCCAAATTTTGGCACGCGAAGCGCCGGGGGCCGTACTGATGACGGAAGGCAACCAGCCTGATGACGAGATTCTCGCCCGGGCAGCGGGATCGCTGGGCGTGCGCAGCATCTGCATCCAGCAGGGTTGGTCGCCCATCATCCATACGGGTTTCCGGGACATGCGGTATGATCATTTCTGCGTCTGGGGGCCGGAATTCGCCCGCCTCCTGCAGCCGGAAAATCCCCGCCAGCATTTTGTTGTTACCGGCAGTCACGGTATCGAAGCAACGCCCGCCCCCACCCCCCCAAGGGAGCGCGCCATTTCGTTTTTCCTCCAGAAAGACTCTCTTCTGATCGCCCCGCGCGCGTGGCGCGAGATGCTGGAATTTGTATGTTGGACGGCGGCAACCTGGCCGGATCGAGCAATCCTTGTGCGCGAGCATCCCGCCAGTCGTTTGACCGATGAAGAACGGTCCGCGCTTTCGGCATTGCCCAACATCGTCCTCTGCCCCGCCGCCAGCGCGCCGCTGGATGCGATGTTGCAGCGAACCGGCATCGCCGTGGCCTTCTTCTCGACCACCCTGATCGAGGCCCTGGCCTACGACGCCGTCCCCTTGATCATAAACATCACCGGGGCACCCCATTACGTCCCGGACCTGGCGGCAATGGGAGCGGGAATCGAGGTCAAGGATTTTGCCGCCGCGCGCCTTGCCATAGCGCAACTTCATGAGGGGACTTATCCGGCTGGGCCGCGCATCTCCCGTATTCTGCCTCGGTTTTTCGCCCATAGCTCAGCACAAGCGCTGCACAAAGTCGCGGCTCTGGCGAGTTCCCCCTGATTGCGCTCCCGCGGCCCGCTGGGCTAGAATGGTAAGGTATTCCAGACCCTTGGGGAAATTTGACCTCTTCACGGTCCCAGCATGTCCCCGCCCCGGCGCAGGTGGCGCCGGCCCGCAGGTATCACATCTGGCAAACACCAGAATCGCGCATCGCGCGCGAGGCGCCCCAGCCTACGGTAGTGCGGCGGCTGCCACCGTGGCTGGGCACCGCGCTTCAACGCCTGGTAGGGCCGAGTTTGTACGCGCGATGCAGAAGCCTGGCGCAAAGCGCGCGCGCCGGACGATGAACTCTCTGATCAAGGACAGTTGGTCGGCCTTCGATGCGGAAACGGCCAAGATTTACCTGGACGGTTACGGTTACCCGTCGGAACGCTCCAAGTTGCTGATGGCCAGCGTGTTGCGCGAGATCTTCGGCACGCGGCAATTCCACCTTGCGGACTTCGGCTGCGGCAATGGCCATCTCTATGGTTTCTTTGCCAGGCAGGGCCTGAACCTGCGTTATGCCGGTTATGACTTCTCGACCTCGCTCATGCAGGCGGCCCGTGAAAAATACCCGGGTGATGGACGCGTGACGTTCAGGGACGCCGATATCCAGGATCCCGCCATGGAGGGCGCGCCCGCCGATATGGTGCTATTTTCGCACGTGCTTGAAATGCTGGAATGCCCCGGCGGCGCGCTGGCAGCGGCGCGGCATCTGGCTCCGCGCATTATGGTCCGCTTTTTCGAGCCCCCCACGGATCGTCTCGATCGAGTCGAAATAAGAAAGCTTGATACCGGTCCCGGTCGGCCGACCGCGCCCTATCTGCGCCGGTCTTTTTCCAATGATCACTACAACATGCTCCTGACTGCCGCCGGCTGTCGGTCGGTCGATATACACCGCATTGACAACGACAAAGACGAAATTCACGTGCTGAATTTCTGATGCGCACCGGTATGTGGGCGCGGCGCCATCAAGAACGGGAAATCCCATGGGAATGCTGATGTACGATGCGCTGGTCTTGACGCGCGCCGCACAGGACCTTGCCGAGAAACAATCCTGCCTCACCCTGGGCGTTCCTACGCTTAATTTCGCCGACCGGCACTACCATGACCAGATACGCGACAACGCCGCGGCCAGTCAGGCCTCCGAAGCGCAATTCGATACCGCGGCCGGCTTTTTCAAACATCTTGGCTTTGCGCAGGTCTCCGCTCTGGACATCTCGGACTATGAAGGAGCAGATATTGTCGGGGATCTCAACGATCCGGACCTTCCGCAGAAAATCGGGCGGCGCTTCGACCTGGTTTATGACAGTGGCACACTCGAACATATATTCGACGCTTCCACCGGCTTGCGCTCCATCGCCAAACTCGTCCATCCCGGTGGTGTCGTGGTTCACGCCACGCCCTGCAACGGATTTGTCGATCACGGCTTCTGGCAGGTGAGCCCGGACCTTTACAAAGCTTTTTATAGCGCGGCTGGTTTTGAGATAATGACCGTGGCACTGTTCGTCTTTGGCGAGCATCCCCACGCCATCCAAACGGGTGAAAATCTTTACCGCACCAAAGGCCGCAAATATATAAGCGCGAACGCCGCCGAGGCCATTCTGGTGTTTGCGGCACAAAAAAAACGCGATGTGGAAAAGCCGCACATTGGAATGCAGGACTATTATGCCCAGATGCATGAAGGCACCGCAGCGGACAACGCCATGCGTTTTTTTGTCCCCTTTGGAAACCCGCATGAGACGAAAGCGGTCCCCGATACAGCCGCATCCGGAATGGAAGCGGGCTTCCTGCGCCGGCGGATGAACGCCTTCGCGCGGCATTGGCGGTAGCACAACGATGGCATGCCTGCTGAAAGCACCGGACGGCGCCCTCAAGGGTTGTGTCACGTTCACGACCCAGGAACGGGACCTTGTGATCAACAAATCCGCCGACCTGCGCGCGGCAATTCAGGCGTTGAAACGGCGCTATGTGATTGGCCTCCATCACAACTGGCATGACCACCACTTTCGCTATGACCCGCTGTTCGATTTCAGCATGGCGGGCGAAGGCGACCTGATCGAAGCGGAGGGCAAGGACTTTGCCCGCATTCCGCTGGATGCCTGCAATTTTGCTCCGCCCTGTTATTCAGCGCCGCGAGCGGGGGAGCCGTTCTGGGACATTCTCTATGTTGCGCGAGCCGTAAATTTTAAAGGCATTCCTCAATTCCTTGCCGCCATCCGCGACTTATATGATCAAGGCTGGACACCGCGCGTCCTGTTCATCTGCCCCGTTCCGGAGACCCTGGAAATACCCGGCATAGCCGACCTGAGGGCCCATTTCGAAGCCACTTTTGATCCGGTCGAGCGTCAGCGGGTGGTGCTCCTCACGATTGACTGGGATTACCCCTTCCCGCTTGATTCCGACTCGCTGGCGTTTTTCTATCGAAACAGCAGGATATTCTTCCATGCCGCCCCGCAGGAGCGCCGCTGCCGCGTTGCCGCCTATGCATGGGCCGGCGGGATGCCTGTGGTTTGCAGCGAACCGGTTTCAAGCATCCTTCCTGCCCATCTCCGCAAACCGCCCTTTCTGTATGTCGTGAAGGACGGAATGCCAGCTTGGCCCAGCCTGGCCTTGGCGCTTGATAGCCGGCCCGAGGCCGCGAACTGGCATGAAGTGATCGATGAGTTTTCCACTGCCGGTTCGGCCGACAGGATCGACATCATGCTGCATGATCTCGCCATGCGATATCGCTGGGGTACTGTGGCCGGCAGTCCTGTCGCCAAATCAAAACTGGATTTGCGGCTCGGCCGCCATCACGGCATTTCCCTGGGCGCCAATCGCATCGACATGTCACTTGCCGAGTTTGTACATATCCTGGACGGGACACCCGATCGAAAATTGGACCGTGCCGCTGAAAGTACCGACCCCGAACTGTTTCTCGTTTCAACAAAAAGCGAAAATAACGGGTTTCTCAATCGTTTGATGAAAAAACTGCTTTAATGATAGACGTGAACCTCGGCTTCGACGCATTGCGCCGCTGGAATCAGCAACGCGCGCAGCAACGAGAGAATGCCAGCCCAGCAGACGTTGCGGCGTTGAAGGCGGCCCTGCGCGCGAGGCGAACCGGCATCGATGATCAACTAACACGATTGCACCGCGACGGGGTTGCCTTCATCGAGAACTTCTGGTCTGCCGAACAATGCGCCCGATCGCGCGACGAACTGGATCGACTGATTCAGAACCACCCTGAGAGCGTGCGTGTTTTTTCGGGCGGCTCCGACAAGCGGATGTTTGGCTCAGAGATGGCGGGACCGCAGATTCGGGCGTTTCACGATGATCCGGTCTTGAAAGCGATCGGCGAGATCGAAGGCGGCTTCTCCATCTACAATCTCGTAACCCTGGGCGCGCGCATCGATGCCACTGCAAACAATCGCGGGTCGGGCGACGGTTGGCACCGCGACGCATTCGGGTACCAGTTCAAGGCCCTCCTCTATCTGAGCGACGTGACCGACGATAACGGCCCCTTCGAATATATGGCGGGCAGTCACAAATTATGGCGGGTGGGTCTGGACTCGGCGTTAAAGCGCTTTCCCGCACCGCCTGAAAGTCGCATCGACCGCGATCACGTCGATCGCCTCGTCGAGCGCGGCGTGCTCCGCCCGCGCCGCTTCCCCGCACGGGCTGGTACCGTAATATTGGCCAACACTGCAGGTGTACATGGCGGCGCGCCGCTGAAGTCAGGCAGCCGGTATGCACTGACCAACTACTATTACTTTCCCTACCAGATCGGAAAAGGCCTCGTGGACAAGTTTGCACCCTTGGTGCCCGGTGTGAGAGAGCGGCTTGCCGGATTTCTGGAAGCGGAGCATCTACCGCAGTAGAAGACAAAAGCTTGTCTCTCGAGAGGGCGTCCGGCTGAGCGCGACCTGCGCAAGCCCGCTTCGAACAACAGGCTTCAGCTCCAGATGACGGAACGCCTGATAACTATGCTAAAGGTCACGCCGGGGTGGGCGCAATGAGACATGAAAAGCGATTAGATATTCAAGGACTGCGCGCAATTGCGGTCACCGCGGTGGTCTGCTTTCACGCAGGCCTGTCGTTGCCCGGTGGATTTACCGGCGTTGACGTTTTCTTCGTTATTTCCGGCTTCGTAATTACCTTAACGCTGCTGAGGGAGTGGCAGGGGACCGGACGGATCGATCTCACCAATTTCTACATCCGTCGCTTCAAGCGTCTGGCGCCCGCCCTGTCCTTCATGGTCGCGGTGACAATGGTCTTAAGCTTCCTCTTACTGTCCCCCCTGGGATCGCAAGTGAGGGCGGCTGGCCTGACCGGCATCGGCGCGATCCTGATGAGCGCCAACGGGGCAATCGCAACGCAGACCGGGGGCTATTTTCAGATCGCGGCCGCAGACAATCCCTTGCTGAACACCTGGTCCCTCTCCGTCGAGGAACAGTTCTATATCTTGTTTCCCTCCGTATTGTTCCTCGCCCTGATTACCAAAAGACGCTTCAAAGCCGGAGAATATGCTGCGCTGATCGCGATTGTGGCGATCGGCTTTATATCGACTGTCGCCGTTGCGCGCTCCATGCGGGGCGGGGGACCTCCTGCCAACGATCTCCTGCTGGGCTTTTATAGCCCTGTCACACGCGCATGGGAGTTCGCGGCCGGAGCGATACTTGCCTTGGTGGAACCTGCCACACCTAGGCACCGCTTTATCGCAACTGCCGCAACCAGCGTTGGCGCCGTCTTGCTCGGTGTTTCATTTCTGTTCATTACCAATAAGGCTGTTTTTCCGGGCCCCCTGACACTTTTGCCCATAGTTAGCAGCATGGCGCTTATCTGGGGAGGCGCAGGATCATCGGGGCTGCTTTCCCGAACTCTCGAGAGCAAACCTTTTGTCTATATCGGCGATATCTCTTATTCCTGGTATCTCTGGCACTGGCCACTGATTGTTTTTGCGTCAGCCGCTTTTGAGGCTGATACAAGAATCTCGGTACTCACGGCGCTGCTTTCTTTGCTGCCTGCGATAGCATCCTATCATTTGCTGGAGCAGCCGCTGAGGCGGTACCGTCCACCGACCCGTCGAAAAGCCCTGCAGATGGTCTATCTCACAGCTTTACCGACGCTGGCCATCTGTCTGCTTCTGGTCTTTACCAATGCCAACGGATACTGGTCCCCGGAAATCGCGAACTACCAGGCGTCGGTGGATCGCCTTCATGCAGGCAAGGAAGCGGGGTGCGGCGATGGCTACGTTCCCAACTCACAGGCAGATCGCAAGTGTGACTTCAACACCGGCGCAAAGAACACACCCGTCTATCTGATAGGGGATTCCAACGCCGACCATTTCAGCGAGGCTGTCATTGCAGCCGCAACCGAGGCAGATAGACCCGTAAAAATCATCACCAAAGGAGGCTGCTCCTTTATCGGACGCTCCTGGTCGGACGCCAGCGCCAGCGCGCAGTCCGAATGCCTCGCTTTCGTCGACGCCACGCGCCATTTTCTCGCGGGTGCGCCACACGGCCAGGTTATCCTGGGTCTGTCGGATTCACTTTGGAATTATGTCGTCCCGGTGGGGCCAAGTCCCGATGTCAGATACACAACACGCGCGGGCGTGCAGAAATATTTGCAGGGTGAACTGCTAGGTCTGATTAAGGAGCTGCAGAGTGAAGGCCATGCCGTTGTGCTTCTGCAGCCTGTTCCGAAATTCATAGCCAAGGACCACACGCTTCTTTTCGAAACTACCAAATGTTCCACAATTGACGTGCTTTTACGCCGCTGTCCGCGCAGGGTGACAGTGTCGACCAATTATGAGCGAGATCTTCAGCACTATGCGCGAATCGCCATGTCGCAGGCCGCTGAAGAAACCCGAAGCCCGCTTCTCGACTTTTACGGCTACCTGTGCCCTCAAGGAAAATGCTCCAACGTCTCTGCAACGGGCCAGATTCTATACCGCGATGCGGGACATCTGACCGTCGCAGCAAGCAGAATGCTGAGCGCCGCCTTTTTACCGGTACTGGCACCACCCGTGCGCACCAACTAGTTGGGACCGACCGTCAGAAACGCGACTTCAGATGGCGAGCAGGCGTGGGGTGCCATCGGCGAACGCCGTTCTTCCGGGACGGCTTGTTTGCGCAAAGCGCCCATTCAACGCCACCGGCTGAAAGCGCAACGATAAACATCAGCCTAATCCTGATCAGTGGCAAATATTGGTTCAGATTCAGGTCCACTTAAATGGCGCCGCCACCTGGCTGAACTGTAAAGAGCCCATCTTCCGGCGCAAGGTCTGGGCGGAGAGACACGGAGACTTTTTGTCTCGACATCGGGTTCTACATACCTTAATTTGGAACTATGAAGGGTGTTATTACGGACGGGACGGCCACAGCCCTACCCAGAAATCAGGTCCTTTGGGATGATTTGGACCCGGGATTTGGGGTCCGCCGTCAGCGGGAAATTGCAGTTTTCATTGTTCGCTACCGGCAAAATGGCGTACGCCGCCACATCACGCTTGGCAGACAGCCTGAGCTGACAGCTGCGGAAGCCCGTAGCAAAGCTAGAGTCATTTTGGACGCGGCGCGGAAACAAGAAGCTCCCCAAGTCCCCTGGGACATTCCGCGCTCAAAATCGGGCACGGTGTATTTCGGAGAAATCGCAGAACGCTACTTGCACGAGTTCGCGAAGCCCCGAAAGAAGCCGTCATCGCTCTTGGCAGACAAGCGCAATCTCGAGCTGCATATACTGCCACTTCTTGGGCAGCTCAAGTTAGGGCAGATTGATCGTTCGGATATTGCAAAAATGCACGCGACCCAGTCGTCGACTCCTATAGCTGCAAATAGATGTCTGGCGTTAGTATCGCATATTTTTACGGTGGCCGAAAAATGGGGGCTTCTTGAACGTGGAGCGAGTCCATGTCGCGGCATCGATCGCTTTCGTGAAAAGCCACGCGACCGTTACTTGACGGACGAAGAACTGCAAAGACTTGGCGAAGCTTTGCGGATCGCCGCCGATGGCTATGGCGGGATTAACTGGGCAGCCTATTCTGTCGCGCAGCATGTTGGCCGCCAAACTGCTGAAGATTGGAGAGCTATCGCAGCAATACGTTTGCTGCTTTTGACCGGCGCCAGAATGACAGAAATCTTGTCGCTGCGCTGGGATTGGATTGACAATAGATTGGGTATAGCGCGCCTCCCCGATAGCAAGAGCGGCCCAAAGCTTCTGTATCTTCCAGAGACGGCGATGCTCCTATTGGAAGAGATTAAGAAGCGAGTCTTGAAGGATCACCCAACTAGTCCGTTTGTTTTGCCTGGGAAAACCGACTCCGCCTTCTTTCAAGGATTGTTTCATCCCTGGAGGCGAATCAGGGCGCTGGCCAAGTTGCACGATCTTCGAATCCATGATCTCCGCCACGTCTACGCCTCAACGGCAGTGTCGGAGGGTGACAGCCTTTATATCGTTGGCCGCATTCTTGGCCACAGGCAGCTTTCAACGACGGAACGATACGCCCATCTCGCAATTGGCCCGGTGCGCGAAGTTGCTAACCGAACGGCGACCAAACTCTCTAGATTCTTATAGTTGCGGACATAAAGGTCGGGCCATCTCGCTCTTTCGCATTTATGGTCATCCAAATAGCAAGCTCAGGAATATTGGTTGAATACATGTCGCCGAGCGCAAGGAAGTGAGTGAATGTCGACACCCTTTCCAAAGCCGGAGCAATGCGCCCTCTGGCGATCTCCCGAAGTAGTTAGGGATAGCCACGAAATCTTCGAAGCAGTCGTCACCTATCAGGACGAGAGCGACCATCGGCGTGTTTTACTGAAGTGTCGCGAGTGCGGGCATCTCTATTTTTACGAGATGTACGAGCCCTGCCATTGGGGAGATGATGACCCCGTTTATCGGACTTACATTCCGGTGGCATCAGCCGAACAAGCCACGGAAGTGGCGGCACTTTCAGTCTGGGATGTGGCGCGGTGCGCGCCAGCCATCCACGAAAATTGGTCAAGGGGAAAGGACCGATCCGAAATATTCTGGACCGGCCGAAAAGATGAATCCACGCGTGCGCGAAATTTAGGCGGCGCACCACAAGGGCTTTAGGAGCAGGCTATGGACGCTTCTTGCCACGCGAGAACCTGGAGTGGGCGGCAAGCGGATCGAACAAGGCATGTCGGCAATCGCGCGCTTTGTTTCTCAATGCATAAACATCGCGATATTCTCGGCAGCCGAGCGGCCTTTACTCTCCGGTTGCTGCACGAAAATCAGCCCAAACCGTTCCCACCGGCAGGTCGCTCAGATTTGCGAATCACCCGTCGAATAATGGAGTACGCGGCCGCGGCCAAATCCGCCGCCTTAATTATCGAATCACACTACTAGATCTTGTGGTCTCCGCCCAATTTTAACCCCGTAAACATCCCGCTGATGCCCAATAATGCCCAGTTTTCCCGAGGACATTTCGAAAGTCGGTCAGTAAATAGATGCCCGCCAGTTTTATGGAGGGCAAAATGAAACGAGCCTCGAACGATGCCGAACTGCTTCTGGAGCTTGCCAAAGATGCGCAGGTCTTCTGTACGGAGTGGGGCGATGGTTATGCAGACATCGAAGTCGATGGGCACCGCCAGACCTGGCCGCTGACTTCGAACGAGTTTGGGCACTGGTTAATTGGCTTATTTTATCGGTCGCATGGCTGCGCCGTACGGAAGTCCGCCTTTAGCGACACCATTCGCACTCTCACGGCCAAAGCCTGCCTGGAATCGGAAAAGCGCGCGGTGTTTCTGCGTGTCGCTGAATTCGAGAACAGGCGCTACCTGGATCTCTGCAATGAACGCTGGGAAGCGGTGGAGGTCAGCGCAGGAGGATGGAAGGTCGTTGCCCGGCCGCCGGTGCGGTTTCGCAGGCTTGCCGGCATGCAGAGCCTGCCTTATCCCAAACGTGGTGGCAGCATCAGTGCTCTTCGCCCTTTTCTCGGTAACATCACCGACGATGGCTTTGTGCTGGTCGCTGGCTATCTGCTGGCCCTGCTGAATGCGCAGGGCCCCTACCCTCTTCTGGTTTATTCCGGCCCCCAAGGCTCGGCTAAATCCTCGGCAACGCGATACACTCGGCGACTGATTGATCCGTGCGTCGACTTGATCGGAGCCCTTCCCTGCCCCCAATCGGAAGAAAGCCGCGCGGTAGCGAGTAATTTCATCTTGGCTTGGGATAACGTCTCCCAGCTCGACGGGCGTACGTCTGACAGGCTGTGCCGCCTATCCACCGGAGGGGCTTCGCCCCAGTACAGGGGCCAATTGATTCGCCCCTGCCAATCCAACCTCCGGCCCATGATCCTCAATGGCATTGTAGGGTTTGTGCGCCGCCCGGACCTCGCTGATCGCGCGATGTTTGTGCCTTTAGGCCCCTTACCCGATAGAGACAAAAGGCCTGAGCACGAGCTCGCCACCAAGTTCATACAAGTGTGGCCGAAAATCCTGGGCGCCTTTCTGGAAGGCGTAGCGGCAGGCCTTGCAACTCCGTCGAGCGACGCCCCCGTCAACGCTGGGCGCATGGCCGACATGGTCAGCTTCGTCACGAAGTGCGAGCCGGCCCTGTGGGGAAAGCCCAAGTTCGCGGATGCCTACGCGGCCTCCAACATGGAGGCGGCGGAGATCCTCACCCGAGCCGACCCTGTGGCCAGTGCCATCGTCGCCTACGTGGACGAGCAGGGTTCCTTCAAGGGGACTGCCACCGAGCTTCTCAACGCCCTGAAAAAATCGATCCCTGCTCAAACTGCGGGATGGCGGCTGCCGGGTGGACCCTCTCCTCTGTCCGAAGCCCTGACTCGAGCTGAGCCTGTCCTGGAACGGCTGGGTATCGCCGTTATTCGGGACCGGATCGGGGCCGCCGGTAGTCGGATGATTGAGATCAAGCGTATCGGGCACCGTGTCCCTACTGACGCCAAGAAGGCGGTGCCGGCAAAAGCAACGCCTTTACCGGACAGGTCGAGCCAGCTTTCTCTTGCTTTGGCTGACGACACTGACGGCAATTAGCGTGCAAGTTGGGACGTGTAGATCGACGACGGCACGTTCTTCCCTGACGACGCCGACGGCACCCACAGGCCTTTTCAGCACAGGAGATCGTCGCAACGCGCGATATTCCGATTCGGGAGATCAAAATTTTGATTTTCTGCAATCTGAGGAGGGGGCCGGGAATGACACGCCGTGGCACTTCGTCATAAGGACAAAATACCTACTCGCTCTAAATTAGTCAGCGCACTCAACGAGATATGCACGACTGCAACGGGGTGAAAGATAGAGGTGTTCCCAACGAAAAGTGACATCGGCGATGATCGAGAAAGGCTGCTTAAGACAGCGAACTAGTAAGCGCCTTCGCCGCGCATCAATACCCAAAGAGTCTGTAGGACGATCACCATATCGTACCAGACGGTCCAGTTCTTGATGTACCACTCGTCATAGGAGACGCGCTCGGCAAAGGTCGTGTGGCTGCGACCGCTGATCTGCCACAGGCCGGTGATACCGGGACGCACGCGCTCGTAAAGGCTGATAACAGCGCCATAGTCGTCCAGTTCCCGCCGCAGCAGAG
>Ga0310811_10000866_pt1 | contig 38985 bp, 39 predicted proteins | sample YCmetagenome_FD_207642 | JGI IMG/M metagenome (GOLD analysis project Ga0310811, IMG submission 207642) | Soil microbial communities from experimental microcosm in Duke University, North Carolina, United States - YC | ecosystem: Engineered > Artificial ecosystem > Soil microcosm > Unclassified ... | reverse complement strand
TCGTTTGCGCTCGATCAGCCAGGGCGGCGTGCCTTCCTCGTCCTCGCCCGGATAGTGCTGGCGATAAAGCGTGGTCAGGAAGAAATCCTTGCTGGGCAGATCTTCCAACAACCCCTCGGTGATGCCGGCGCCGAACTCGGAGGTTCCTGGCGGCACCAACTGGGGAATGCGCATCTCGGCACCCTTGACGGTATTGGCCTTGATCGCCTCGAAGGCTGCCTTGCGGTCTTCTTCCCGCGCCAGGCCGGGAATATCCATCGGCTTGTCGGGATCCACGACATAGGCCGAGGCAAATTTGATGCGATAGACCGACGAGATACCGTCATATTTTCTGGTCTTTTCATTGTACATGCCGTCGGCATTGCGGCGCAGCGCGTAATAGAGCGAGACGTGATCCTCATGCTCGCGAATGCCCTGCTGGCCACCGTCCTGGGCAAAAGTGTTCTCGGCGTAGAGATCGCGCCAGTTGCGGTAGCCACCGAGCAGGCCCGCGCCCGAAAGACCGTCAGCCGCCAGTTTCAGGCGGATCTTGCCCTTGGCGAAATTGGCATCGCCGGTTTGGTCGTAGAACCAGGCAATGCGGGGAGTGTGCAGATGTTCGACCTGCTCGGTCTCCACCACGCCGTTCTTGATGGTGGCTTTGAGCTTTGTGTACTGGGCCGATTTCAGAATGCGGTAGGAATAGTCCACCGCGATGCCGCCGCGCGCATCCTTGACGATCTTGTCCGGCGAATAGCCGATCTCCACCGTCGCCTCGCTGTCGTTCATCGGGTCCTGATTGCCCGAAATGCGAATGACCATGGTGTAGAGGCCCTCCTGCATCTTGTCGTTGGCCCGCAGGTCCAGGGTGGCATTGCCGTTGCCGCGCCAGGGCGCATCGCAGCCCCAGGCCCGGTAGAGATTGTTGTCGATGCCCCTTTCGCCGTCGGGGCTGATGAAATCCGTGGGCTTGATCTTGCCGTCCAGATTGAAGCCGTCGCCGATGCGGCTGGTCACTTCCGGCTGGCCAGGATCGTCCGTAGCCCAGGGATTCACATAGGTCTCGATCTCTTTTTTATATCCGCGATAGGCCAGCGCCCGGTTCCAGATCCAGAACCGAGTGAGCACCGGGGCGCGAACATTGTCCAGGCCGGGCGGCGCGGCGATGTAGTCGACCTCCTGCTTGGTGCGCCATTTCTGGCGCGCCACCGCGACCTTGGTCTGTTTGTCATTGGCGAAATGGACGGTATTGCCGTGCGGACAGTCCACGCCGGGTTCGATCTCGGCGCCGCGGGTAAAGTCGGACCGTCCGCCATAGCGGAAGGCATATTCATACTGGCCCACCACATAACCCTTGACCCAGGGTGCGGCGACGGCAGGCGCGGGCGCGGCAGCGGCCAGGGCGACGGCAGCCACGGAGATCATAAACCTTGTGTGCCGCATGATGCCGTCCTCCCTTTGGAGCGTCAGGAAACGACCACCGTCCCGACCATGCCCATCGCCTCGTGATATTTGCAGACATATTTATAGGTGCCCTTGGCCGTGAAGGTGTGGCTGAAGGTGCCCTCTTCCTCGATGTCGCCAGAGCCGAAGGGCGCCACGCCGGCCGGCAGCGACACGTCGCTGGCCGTCTGCGCCTGGGCCGGATCGAAGGTCACGGTATGGGTGATGTTGTAGGGATTGGTCCACTTCACCGTATCGCCCGCCTTGATGTTCACAGTGGCCGGCACGAACACCATCTTCGGCGACTGCTTCATGGAGACTTCCACCGTGGCGCCTTGCGCCAAGGCGGGCGTGGCCGCCGTAACACCAAGGGCGGCAAGCAGTTCGGTAAAGACGCGGCGATTGACGGACATGTATCCTCCTGAAGCTACTGCGGGGGTGAAACCTGGCTGATCAGCAGGTCGGAAAGAGGACCTGCCTCAAAAGCCAGGGGATTGAGATCGTCCATCGGGCCCTTATGCACCGTGATATCGGCGCTGACCTCGAAATCGGTCACGGTCTTGGGATCCTTGCCGTCGGCAAAGAAAGCGGCGCCCGAGAACGGGCTCCAGCTCTTCCAGGCGGTATCGCCCTTCATCTTGTAGCGCCATACCGGCCGCCAGTTTTCCATGCGGAAGCTGTAATGCTTGCCTTGCGGATCGCGCCTGGGCACGGCCACGGTATCGCCCTTGGCGCGCGTCTCAGTGAAGGTGAACCAATTGGCCTTTTGCGCCTCGGTCTGCTGCGCCGCCTGCCAGGCCAGATAGTTTTCGATCTCGGCGCGCGAGGTGAACTTGTGCCCCGTCACAGTCAGATGAAGGCCTGCGCCCTTCTTCTGCGCCGAAAAAACACCAGGACCGGGCGCCGGCACCATGTTCAGCGCATCGGGATCGCCCGCGGGCTTGGCGGCCGGCGCGGCAGGCTTGGCGTCTGAAGCCGAAGCCGCAGGCGCCTGGGCGGCAGGAGCCGAAGCAGAAGCGGGCGATTGCGCCGGTTCAGCGGCAAAGCTGCCGAAAGCCGTCAATGTCATTGCAAGACCGGCCCCCAGAGCCGTAGCGCGCCTCATTCCCATCCCCTTGCTGTTTTCTTATGCATGATCTGAAACAAATATCGGCCGTCGCCTGAAAGGCGCGTGTCTGTCAGCCGGGTGCCACCGTCACTCCTCATTCTCTTTTTCATAATCCTTGGAGCGATAGTCGTCATGGCAGGCCTTGCAGGCCTTGCCCATGGTGACGGCCTCGGTCTTGAGCGCATCCAGGTTGCGGCTGTTGGCAACCTGGTCCAGCTTGATGGCTTCGGCCTGCATCGCCTTGCCGATCTTGGTGAAGTCGTCGGGCTTCTGCCAGATCGCCGGCAGGGCGTAGGTCTTGACGCCCGCTTCGGGGCCGCTGCCCTTGGGGAACCAGTTCAGCAGATAGCCGCTGCGGTCCTTGATCGTCTGGGTGTTGGGGATGATCACATTGTCCCAATCGACCTTGGGCTTCTTCAGCTCATCGGTGATCGCCTTCAAGGCACCGCCCATGTCGCGCAGCTTGTCCTGGCGCGGCTTGATTTGGGCGGCTTGGGGAGAGGCAGCTTGGACAAGAGTGTAACCCACGCAAGACAGAAGGGCGGCCGCAAGAGCGACGCGGCCAACACCAGAAGCAAACGACATACGACTAAATCTCCAGGTCAGAACGAGTTGAACAGAACCCTTAAGCCAGCAATTCGGTATAGGGGCTCTTTGTTTCCATGGAGCCTTTGCCCCATGTTTCGAGGGAGACGCCCATGGCCTTTTGGATGGTGAGCCCGACGCGGGAGACGGCGGAGCCATCGCCCGGGGTATGGAAGCCGGTCTTCATCCGGCCCGAGGCACCGCCGGCGGTGAAGATGGGAAGCCCATCCACCGCATGGATCTTGGCGAAGCTCTGGTCGGTGAAGGCAAAGAACAGGCTGTGGTCCAGCAAGGTGCCATCGCCCTCGGGGATGGAATCCATCTCCTTCAGGAAGGAGACGAACAGCTCCATATTGTCGATATTGTAGGTGGAGACCCGCGGCTGATAGCCCAGCACCGGATCGATCGGCTCCTCATGGGTGGACTGGTGATAGCCCAGGGTGTCGCCCGGCACGAAGATCTGCGAGCCCGGCTCTGACACCGAGAAGTTGAATACCCGTGTCTGGTCGGTGGCCAGCGCCAGGGCGCCCAGTTTGGCCATCAGGGGTGTGGTCTTGCGCAGGTTGGGCAGCGCATTGTTGACCGTCATCTCTTCGGGGGCCTCGGGGATGGTCACCTTGGCCTGGATCTCGGGGCGCTGCAGTTCGGCCGCCATCTGAAGCTCGGCCTCGCGGACGGACGTGAAGTACTGGTCCATGCGCATCTTGTCGGCGGCACTGAGGTTCTGCATGGCGCGCTTTCTGTCCTCGGCCACCACCGAGAGCACGCTCTGCTGGATCATCACCTGCGGATCGGGCTTCCAGTCGCCCTTGGACGGATCCTGGAAACCGGGTCCGAAGAGGCGGGTATAGAGCGCCAGGGGGGATGCTTCCGCCGGCAGGGTGTTGGCCCCGCCAAGGCTGGAATAGCTCTGCTTGGGATCGCCGGCCGCCGCGGCCGACACCGACTTGAAGCGGGCGCCATGGGAGATGGAATCGGCGATCTGCTGATCGATGGTCTTGGAATCGAACTCGCCCTGCTTGGTGGGCGAGATGCCCGTCGCGCTGGCGGCGGCCCCCGACCAGTGCTGATAGTTGGGATTATCGTCCAAGGGCACGCGCAGGCCCGACCAGACATTGATCTTGGCCTTGAACGGCTCCAGCGGCTTGAGCTGGGTGGTCATGTCCCAGTCCTTGCCGCCATTCTTGGGGATCCAGAGCTGCTTGGTCAGCCCCAGGCCGTAGAAGTAGGTGCCAAAGCGGACCGGCAGTGGGCGGCCCGTTGCCGCCAGGGCCTTGCCCTTATTGTCCAGGAAGCAGTCCAGGAACGGCATGCCCACAATCGCCAAGGCGCCCTGGCATGTGCCCCGAAGCAGAAACCTGCGATCAAGCTTCATGACTGTCTCCGTTATTGGGCCGCGAGCTTTGTCGCGGGGGTTGTTTCGACAGATGGAGTGGGCGCGCCATAGAACTCCGGACTGGAGGCCATGCCCTTGAGCAGGGTGCGCAGGTGATAGCCGGAGTCCTGGAAGGCCTTGTAGGAGGTCTTGAAGGCGGCGGCGCTGACATCCTCGGCATTCTCACCCCGGCCATAGGCAAAGAGCTTCCTGGCGACGCAGGCGGGGAACTTGGGATTGTCGTGCAGATATTTGCCCAGGCCTTCGGCGCCGGCAAAGGCCGCACCCTTGATGTTGGCCGAGACATCGATCACCGCGCCGTTCTCCTTGGTGCGCCGGCCGCCGATGGTGTCGAAACCCTCCAGGGTCAGGCCGATGGGATCGGAATGGGTGTGACAGGAGGCGCAGGTCGGATTGCCGGCATGGGCCATCAACCGCTCGCGCACCGTCTTCAAGGGACCTGAAGTGTCATTGACCACCGAGAAGTCCACATTGGCCGGCGGCGCCGGGGTGGGCTCGCACAGCATGATGTCCATCAAGGCCACGCCCCGCTTGGTCGGCGAGGAGCGACCCGGATGGGAGAACATCGACAGCATGCTCACCTGGGTCAGCAGCCCGCTGCGGCCGGAGTCGGGAGCAAACTGATAGGGCACCCAGTCTGCGGTGAAGGAGAAAGGTAGCTGATAGATGGCCGCCAGGTTGCGATTGATGAAGGTCTTCTTGGTGGTCATCAGATCGCGGATGTCGCCATTGTCCTTCAGCGACAGGTTGATAACGGTGCGCAGGGTCTCTTCCTTGGCCGAGTTGGCGATGGCCGAGCCCCATTTGGGATAAAGAATGCTGTCCTTGGACACGGTGTCGAAGGTGTCCAGCTCCATCATGTCGTTGAAGAAAGCCCGCATTCCCACCTCCAGACGGGGTGAGGCCATCATCCGGTCGACCTGCTTCTCGATCCCGGCCTGATTGCCCAGGTCGCCCTTCTGGGCGGCGTCCAGCAATTCATGGTCTGGGGTGGTGTTCCAGAGCAGATAGGAAAGCCGGGTTGCCCGGCTATAGGGGTCCAGGGTGTAGCTCTTCTTGTCGGCCGCCTGCACCGCCACTTCCTTGCGGAAGACAAAGTCCGAGGCCTGCAGCAGGCTCGCCAGCCCATAGCGCAGGCCGGCATAGAAATCCTTCTGCTTGTCGGCCAGGCCGTGGGCCAGCGCCACCCGCGTCTTGACCTCGTCATTGGTCAAAGGCCGGCGGAACAGCATCATGCCATAGTGCGACAGGATCTGACCGGTGCAGGCATCATCGGGCGCCTTCCCGTCCTTGGGCGCGCAAGGCAGCTTGGAGCGGTACTTCTCCGCCGTCACCTGCACCGCGATCGAGTCCGCCATCTTGGTGAAGGACTCAAAGCCCACCGGCGTTACCGACAGCACCGTCGTGCTTGCCGCCTGCAAGCCGCCAACCCGGATCGTCGGCTCGAATACCCCGCGAACCTCAATCTGAGGTCCGAAAATGTCCGCGATCGAATTGCGGTACTCCTCCTGCGTCAACCGACGCAGCGTCGCTACCTCACTCGATGGTAAACTCGCCCCATAGGCAGGGGCGGCAACGACGATGGCGGTGGTCAGGGCGAGCAAGAACTTGTTACGCACGTATCCTCCCGAAGACTGTGCCGTCGCGCCCGGTCTTCACGTTTGTATTCTGTATACACGCTGGTGCGCATATTATAAGTAAAGACAGGTGGCGACAATAAAAACGCCCAGAAGCTCACCTCAAAACAGTGCAAAACCGGTTCGTGATGAATGCGCGACATCGCTGCCATTACGTGCATTTTGCGACGCAATATGAGCGCCGATAACAGCGCTTTCTCATTTGCAAAAGCTCTTATTGCGTCCGCTAACGAGCGATCCCTTTGTAGAGAAATTTCTGTACCCGCCCGCCGCCTTCACCCACGTAAAGGTTGCCCTGGGCATCGCTTGCCATCACATGGATGTTGAAAAACTGTCCGGGATAAGGCCCGGGATGACCGATTTCCGCGCCGGGAATCTGCTGCAGAGTCTGGCGGTCCAGCACCTGGACTCGCTCATTATGCCCGTCAGCGACATAGAGGAATCGCTGCGCCTTGTCGCCGGATAGCGCGACGGCAAAGGCGGTGCCGAAATCGCCCTGCGGCGAGGATCGCGACACCCAGCCCTCTTTCAGGAATTTGCCGTCCAGGGTGAAAGCCTGCACGCGATTGGCATTGCGATCGGCAACATAGACGATGCCGTCGCGTGAGATGGTCATGCCGTGCAGCAGGTTGAACTGCTGCAGCGGCGGATCGTAGCGTCGGTCACGCGGGGCGCTGTCGTCGGGCACATGGCCATAGGCACCCCACATGCGCTTGAACTTGCCGGTATCGGCATCGGCGACATAGACGCGGCGATTGACATAGCCGTCGGAGACGAAGAGCTCATTGTCCTTGGCCCAATAAACCGGCTGAGAGGGATGGCCGAGATTTTCCGTGTCCAGACTTCCCTTGCTTTTGCCGGTATGGCCGATCTGCATCAGGAATTTGCCGTCACGGGTGAACTTCAGGCACTGATCGTCATCGCGCCCGGACTTGGCGTCACGGCCATTGCCGCAGACCCAGACATTGCCTTTGGCATCCACCGCAATGCCGTGCTCTTGCACCGGCCAATCGAACTTGGCGCGTTCGCTTTCGCTCATGGCCAGAGGACCGCCCCAGCCCTGGACAAAGGTCCCGTCCGCCGTGAGCTCCACCACCGCGGGCGCGGGCATGCCGCTGGTGGGATTGGGCGGGTTCATCAAGGTGAGACGCAGTTGTGTCGGCCGGGAATAGACCCAGACATGGCCCTTGCTGTCGACCGTTACCCCGCCGGTGGGACCGAACACATAGCCGCCCGGCATCTGCTTGGGCCAATTGCGATCCACCTCGAACACCGGATGCAGCGGCGCGCCCACCGCCGGAACTGCCGCCAACATTCCCAAAAATGCACCGCAAATGCCGATCAAATTGCGCATAGCGCCCTCCCTTTCTTCTTTTTGTGTCAAGACTAGGCAACTCAACAGCCTCGGCCAGCGCCTTCGCGTTCACAAACGCACCAATCGCCAGCACCAGGCGGCGTTTTGCCGCCTCTCCTTTCGCCGCTTGGCGCGTTCACTATAAAGCCTGATCGCACTGGCGGGACGGGCGCTTATGCGTCAAAGAGGGACCATGGGAAATCGCAGAATCAGCGGCAGGATTTTTTCGGCTGTGATCATCGCCGAGCTGATCCTGATCGGCTTTGTCTCATGGATCGCAGCGGGCGTGCCGGGCTTGCGCCATGATGGCTTGCCCCCGTCTGTCAGTATCGAATTTGCCCCGGCCCATCAGCAGGCCGCGCCGGTACGCGCCTACGCGATCTGAAGTCTCAAGCCTTGCCAGCCGCCCGGTCGCGGGCATCGCTGCGGGCGATCTCGTCATACAGGCTGAAAATCTCTTCCGCGATCGCGGCGGCTTCGCTGGCAGTCAGCGCCGCAGGATCGATCGTCAGGTTGTCGTCGGCATCGGCGGGCGTGGCGGACAGCTTGGCCCGCATCGCCGTCAGCCGGTCATGTGCGAAGGCCGGCAGGTTCTGTCGTCCCAGCGAGGCGAGATGCAGACGGAACGCTTCGGCTACACGTTGAGGCAGCGGCGCCGTGCTGGTGGCCATGGCGAGCATCGCCAGATAGAGCTTGCCCCAGGCATAACCGAATTCAGTCCGCATGATCCTTAGGGCGAATAGCTCTGCTGCGCCGCACCGGTCGCCGAGCAATAGCCGCCGGCTTTGACACCGGTCAGATCCGTCTGGCCGTTTACGTAGGCGGTGCGATTAACGTGACCGTCCCAGCCCGCCACAGTCGAGGCGACGCTCGAATAAAGAACCTGGCCGCCGGCGACCGAGGCGTTGGTACGGCCCGTTGCGATGATGCAATAGACCACTTCACCCGAGGAAGGACCGGCATTGGCCACCGCGGCGCTGATGGCATAGTTGAAATGGCCATCCTTGGGCAGCTGGATCTGCGGGATAATGGTGGAGATTTCTTTCGTGCCGCTCAGGTCCGGCGTGGCGCCGGTGCCGTCGATCTGACCCTGGAGCGCTGTCGCGGTCTGAAGCTGCGACTGGGCATAACCGGAAATCGCGCTGGTGATATTGGCTGCGTCCTGCGCAACTTCGGCCGTCGAACTGGTGCGGATATAGGAGAAGACGCGCGGAATGCCGATAGCGGCCAGGATGCCGATGATCGTCACCACCACCATCAACTCGACGAGCGTAAACCCCTTCTGATTCCGTTTGCGCATGAAAGATTGCCCTGCCTGTATTCGCGGGAAGGACAATAAGGCTTAAACTTTAATCGCTGCTTAGCGCCGGTTCCCCCGACACCGAAAAAGCCGTTATTTTCAGGGCTTTTGGCACTCTTGCGTACAGGCCAACATAGGCTTTTGTTAATCCGCACCCGGAAAGTTCGCGCCATGGCTAACGCGCGGTTACTTTAATCGCTTGGCAACAGGGCCCCTCTACCATGGCCGGCCATGCGCGCCACATTCCACCGGCTCGGCCGCCAGAGCGGCTTTACCCTGATCGAGCTGATGATCGTGGTGACGATCATCGGCGTTCTGGCGACCATCGCGGTACCGATCTATCGCTCCTATGTTCAGCAGGCGCACCTGGCCGAAGCCAAGCCCTATCTGCTGGACATCGCTTCCAAGGAGCGCAGCTACAAGGTGCGCAACGGTCTTTATTGTTGCTCCGGCGGCAATCTGAGCGAGGCCACACTCTCCTCCGGTCTCAATGTGGATCTGAACGGCACGGGGAATTTCTGCTTCGTCGTGATCTGCCGTGACTCCACGCTTTGCGCCTCCACCAACGGCACCAACTTCATTTCCACATCCCAAGCCGGCGATCCCACGGTGGAGTTCGAGGTCTGGGCCATCCTGCGCGCCACCGGCACCACCGCGGTGAGCGGGCCGCAGAGCACCACCTGCACGATGGCCGCGACAAAGCCCACGCCCACGGGTTGGGTGCAATCGGCCTCCTCGGGCCAGACGGGCCGCGAGGGACGGGCGGTGGTCTACCGCTATCCGCCGCCGCCCAATCGCCGCGACAGCGCGGCCGGCACCGACTCGGTCACTTTCAACTGGCTGGAAGGCATCAGCGAAAGCCATGCGCTGCAGTGACCGCCTGAGAAGCCAGCGCGGCTTCAGCCTGATGGAAGTGATGGCCGCCGCGCTGATCCTGTCAGCGCTGGTGGCATCCATCGGCGCCGGCTGGGTCGTGGCCGACCGCGAAACCACCAACCTGATCGTCCGGCAAAAAGCGATCTTCGTCGCGGATGCGGAGATGGAGCGGCTGACCGCGCTTTACGGCACCACTGCCTTCGGCGCGCTGGGCCCGGTCAGTACCACCGGTTATAGCGAGACGCCCGCTTTTCCATCCACTCGGTTGACCTATCCCACCAGCCTCTCGCCGCTCTATCTTTCGGGCACCCAGGATTACACCACCACATCGGCCAGCAGCTTCAAAAGCGGGTCCGCCTTTCAGGTCTGGGTCAACGGCAACCTCCTGTCGTCGCTGAACCGTGCTTATGTCTGGGTGGACCAGGACCATAATGTCATGGCCCGGATTAGTTGGACCGCCACCAGCTTCAGCCCCAATGTCTGCATCGGCACCGACAACTGCTATTGCCTGGATCCCACGGGCCTGTTGGGCGGCTATTGCCAGAAGCTGGTCTTCTACATGGAATATCCCTACCGCCTGGTGTCGGGAAACGCGGTCGCGGATTCCCATCTGCAGACCCTCACCCTCAGCACCATTGTGGGCCGGCACACATGAGGTCCCAGCGCGGCTTCACCCTGATGGAAGTGATGGTGTCCACCGTGGCGACGGCGGTGGTGATCGCCGCAGCCAGCACTTTCCTGCTGCGCTTTCTTGCCTGGTACGACGAGCTGTCGGCCAAGATTGCGATCAATCGCCATGCCCGCGAAACCTATGAAATGCTGTCCCTCGGCGGGGTTGCCGGCAGCACGGGCAATGACGGCACCAAGAATCTCTATGGCTTGCGTGAGCGATATGCGACGCCCTCAAGCACCCTGCGCAGCAACTATGCCCTGAGCTACACCAGCAACAATCTGACCTTGACGCCGGATTTGATGGCCGCCATGAGCATCGCCTGTACGGGCAATGGTTCTCCCATGCCCGATTGCTCCGGGGACGGCAGCAAGACCGTGACGGGCTGGATCGGCAATAACATCAATACCAATGCCAGCAGCCGCAGCGTCTCGGGCAAGACGGTCGAAGTAGCCTTCACTATCATGAATCCTTTCGAGATCCAGCGCGCCGTCAGTCCGACGATCTTCGCGGAAAACTATCGCGCGATATTCACCCTCAATCGCAACGAGAATGACCCATGACAGCCGTTCTGGGCAATCAGCGCGGCGGCGCCATGATCGTAGTGATGATGGTGGGCGTGATCATCACCATCGGTTTTGCCGGCTTCATCACAAATTCGGTGCTGGTGGAAGCGCGCGCCGTGGAAGGCTCGCTGGCGCGTTCGCGGGCCTATTGGGCCGAGATGGGCAACTTCAACTATGCCTTGAGCCGGGTCTCCAAGAGCAAGTTCTGCAACAGCTGCCTGCTGGCCAACAGCAATATCAAAGATACCGTCCTGGCGGTGAACCTGCAGTCCTATTTCAACGAACTGGGCAACCTGAAGACCTGGACCTATCCGGACGAATCCTCCAGCTACACCATCACGACCACCGTTGCCGCGTCAGCCGACAATACGGCAGGGCGCAATACCTATAGCGGCTGGCTGATGGCGACATCGGCCTATTCGAGCTCGTCGCTGGTTTCCGGATTGAACGGCCACTTGCCGGTCATGGAGCTGCGGCTCTGCGTGGGCCTGCTCACCACCACCGCCCATTGCGGCAACCTCAGCGGCAGCAATGGCGGCTACACCACCGCCTATTTCAGCATCAACCGGCTGACCAACCTGCCCGGCTAGACGGCTGCAAAATTCGCGGCCTCTTAACGATCCCATGGTCAAATGGCGCCATGAGCGAGATCACGGCGCAGCCTGCACAATCGCCCAGGCGGGCACGCCGCAAGCGTGTCCTTATGAAAAGCGTGGTCGCCGACGTGTCCGGCACGCGTCTTTTCGATTGCACGATCCTGGATGTGAGCGAGGATGGCGCACGCATCGCGTTGCCGGCCAAATGCGAATTGCCGGGGATCTATTATCTGATCAACGTGCCGGCACGCCTTGCCTATGAAGGCGTGACGGTTTGGCGAAACAGCAACCGGGTTGGCGTCCGCTTCGCAACCGCGATTCCCGTGACCGGCAAGACCGATCCGGCCTTGGCGTTCCTGCGGCGACTTTGGCTTCAGGCAGCCACGGCTTGAGACGCTCCAACCGGCATCGCGCCTCGATCGGCCGAGTTCCCAATTCCTGCTCTCGCCACAATTTTGCTGCTCTGGCGGCGTGGGATGCGACTCATGACGGACCTCAATCGGGGCGAACGCCTCCAGATCATGCTCACACGCGAAGAGCTGGACGTGGTGGATGGCTGGCGTTTCCGCAGGCACATGCCCAGCCGGGCTGCGGCGGTGCGCGAGCTCCTGAAACGCGGCTTGCTGGCCGAAGGCTTCGATGCCGCCGACGGGCGGCCTTCCCGGGATTTCGGTATCACCGAAGGTCCCCATGGCGATCCGGCGGACGCCTGACCCGCAAGTCTTAAGCGCCTCTTAACCGCGATTTGCGAGATTGGCGGGCATGAGCGCGACTGGCACCCGTACCGTCGACCCCTCTGGCGCAGAGCGGCGCCGCGAACAACGCTATGAAGTCAACCTCAAGGGTGACCTGGGGGTGGACGGGGAAATCCTGCCCGTCAGCATTGGCGATGTTTCCGGCTCGGGCGCTCTGCTCGTGCTCGACAATCCGCCCGAGGAAGGCGTGATCGCGGATCTTTGGATCGCGGGCTTCGGCGACCTCGAGATCAAGGTGATGTTCTCGGGCGACGGCGTCTGCGGTGTGATGTTCACGCATCCTGCCGAGCATCGCGACCGCCTGCTCAAATGGCTGACCCAGCAGATGGCCGAGGGCCAGGCGACGGAAAGACGAGCTGGGCCGTGATCGGCATCGATGTCGTATTGCTGGCGCCCGCAGTCCTGGGCGGCGCGGCGGTCGGCAGCTTCCTCAGTGTCGTGGCCGCGCGTCTGCCCCCGCTTCTGCTGGCAAGCAATGACGGCCATGTCGCGCCGCATCGCGCCCTGGCCGCCCTTTCCTTTCCCGCCTCGCACTGTACCCACTGCAAGACCAAGCTGGCCTGGTACGACAATATTCCGTTCCTGTCCTGGCTGATGCTGCGCGGCCGCTGCCGCACCTGCGGCCACGGCTTCGGCAACGGTTATCTGCTGCTGGAACTGGGCGGTGCGCTGGCCGGTCTCATTAGCGTGCAACTGTTCGGCTGGTCGCTGGAGGCAGGTTTGAGTTTCCTGCTTCTGGCAAGCTTGCTGGCGCTCTCCGCCATAGACCTGAACGAGATGCTGTTGCCCGATCTCTTGGTACTGCCGCTCCTGCCGTGCGGCCTCTTGTTCCAAAGTCTTTACGGCGACGGCATCGTCTCAGGCCTGGCCGGTGCGGCAGCAGCCTTCGCCGTGATGTGGGCGATCGGCGCGATCTATGGCCTTCTGCGCCACGCGGAAGGACTGGGCGGCGGTGACGTCAAGCTGGCCGGCGCGCTGGGGGCCTGGCTGGGTATTCTCAAGATTCCGTTTTTTCTGCTGGGCGCGTTTGCCAGCGGTGTGGTGGTGATGGGGTTGTTCCTGGCCTTGCGCCAGGCCGGGAAAGACGCGCCACTTCCGTTTGGGCCGTTTCTTGCGGCCAGCGCCGCTCTATTCGCGCTGATGCCGGACATGCACGCGGTATTGGCGCAGCTGATTGCCGGCCAATAACCTCATAGTCAGTCGGCGCGGGCTTCCATGGTGGCGCCCTTGAAGACGGCGCAGCCGGCGGCGGGCACCGTCTTCAATCTCTTGCACAAAGCCAGGGCTTCCTCGCGGCTGTCATAGGAGCCCAGCCAGGCGCGATAGAAAGTGCGGCCTTCGACATTGCGCACCATCACGCCGCTGGGCAGGACACGGGCGCCCGGATTATGGGCCAGGATCTTTTTCAGATTGTCGCGAATGGCGGCCGCATCCTGTGCCGCGCCAAGCTGCGCATGCCAGGAGCCGAACTTGTCGGCTTTCGGGATGGAGCTAAGCACCGCTTTGACCGGAATAGCCTTGACCGGCTCCGATGCCGGTTCGGACGCATCCGGCTTCGCGGCAGGCTTTTGCGCAAGCGCCACACTGGAAGGTCCAGAGAGCTTCAGCGCCGCGACACCCGTTGCATTGACCTTCAGCGCCTTGGCTGGCGGCGCTATCTCAGGCGCGATGATACCCGCCGGTTTGGCCTGGACGACCGGATCAAGGCCAGAGGGCGCCGGCGCCGCCATCGGCTGGGGCATGGCGGGCGCCATGTTGGATGCAACCGGGGCGGCCGCTGACGCCAGATGGTAATTCATCAGCACCCGCGAACCGTCCGCCTCCGGACCGTATTTGAATTCCATGCGCACATAGCCCTGCGCCTGAGGGCTGTACCACCAGCGCTCAAAGCCGGTCCAATCCGAACGCAAGGAACGGGTGCGCCATACGATCACCCAGCAATCGAAGGTGCCGGCCGGGACGGTAATGGTCTCGCGCCCTTCAACCGTCCAGGAGCTGGCATGCACCATGAGCTTGCCGTTGTTGAGATATTCGCGCTGGAAGGTCAGCGGCTTGGCGGCCGACAGGGTCGAGCCCGCGCTGTCGGGAACGGTGCGGTAGATGGCCTTGCGGGTGGCGGTGGCGCTGGTGGAATCGGTGCGAATAAACCCGTCGCGCGTGAACCACTGGCCAGGCGCATCCAGACGCTGGAAGACCGTGCCCTTGGGTGACACCGACGCGACCTTCACGGCATAGCCGTCGCTGTAATGCCATTCCGAACCGACGCTCCAAACCGGCGCCGTCACCACGCTGTTTGCCGGCACGGGCGCGGCGGGGGCGCTGGTGGCCAGCAGCATAGCACTCAGGATCAGTCCGGCGGCAAAACGGCTTTTCATGGATACCATCCGCTGCGATTGACGCCGCCCTTGGGCGCCAGCTCAGCCACGAACATCTGGGCGCCGATCTTGAGATCGCGCACGGAGTCCGGCCGCGGCAGCGCCCGAAGGCGCAAGGATTTGTCGGGCATCAGGGCGGCGTCGAACAGAAAGTCCTCTCCCGGCCAGTCCTGCATGTCCAGGCCTAGCGCCCGGGCATGCGACGCCGCCTGCGGCGGAGTAAAGGTGTCGAAGCGGCCCTGCCCCACCCGCATGCGGTTTTCGCGCGCGGCGATCTGCATCACCATGGTTTCGGCGCGGCCCTGCCGGGGCTTGAAGACAAGCTGGCTGCGAATGTCAGGCATGAAGACACCTGCCGCCGCGACCAGGACCGCCAGAACGACAAGCACGGCAACAGTCATCCGGTTTTTCCTGTTCCAACCCATCACTCGTCTTCTTCGAGGCCTTTCACGGACAAAACCTCATGGTTTGCCTTGTTGGCATCCTGGTTCACCGCGTTCAGCTCGGCGCGGGCACGGCGGATATATTCGGCCGAGCCTTCCTTGACCGCGATGTCGCTCTGCAGGACAGAGCGCTCATCCACGATCTTGGGGGTGATGAAGAAGATGGTCTCGCCCAGCGACTTCTGGCTCTTATTGTCACGGAACAGCGCGCCCAGGACCGGGATGTCCTTGAGGTAAGGCACGCCCGAAGTGGAGTTGATGTTGCTGTCGTCGAACAAGCCGCCGATCACGAAGGTATCGCTGTCAGGCACCAGCACATTGGTCTGCACTTCCTGGGAATTGACGTCGATCTGGCCGAAGGAGCCGCTGCCGGGCGCGGAATTCTCCGCGCGCAGGTTCAGGCGCACCAGCGACTGGTCGCGGTCGGATTGTGACGGCACGATCGATGGCGTGATCTCCAGGGTCAGGCCAGTCTGAATTTCCTGCAGGCCCACGCCACCGTAACCGCCCTGTGGGCTGACTGTGTCCACCTGGACATAGATGTTCTGGCTGCGGGTGATGCGCGCGGTGATATTGTCCAGGGTCACCAGCTTGGGTGCCGACAGGACACGGGCGCGGTCTTGCGAAGCCAGCGCCTGAAGCTGGGACTGGATCACGGCCGAGCCGCCGCGGATCACGAAGGAAGCGGTGGTGGCGCCGGCTGCCGCAGCGGGAAGCAGGCTGAGGGCATCCAGACCGCTGCTGGAGAAAAGCTGGCCATTGGCGCCGTTTTGAACCTGACCGGTGGTGCCGCTGGTCGTGCCGCCCGTGGTGCCGGTCGAGCTGGCGCTGGAACCGGTGCCGGTATCGATGGCGAAACTGCTGTTGGGATTTCCGACATTGACCTGCGAACCGCGCCAACTGACGCCCAGCTCCTTGGCCACGCCGACATTGGCGGTGACGATCAGCACCTCGATCTGCACCATCTGCAGCGGCCGATCGAGCTGATTGACGATTTTTTCCACCGCGGCGATGGCCGAGGGCGAGCCCTGCACCACCACCGAATTGGTGCGTGCGTCAACCGAGATGCGGGGATGACCGTAAGGCGACGGCGTCACGGGCGCGGCCGGCGTGGCGCTGTCGTTGCCGTTGAGAACAGGGGGGCGTTCGTCGAGGCCCAGAACGGACTTCAAAGTGTCGGCGATGCCCGGAACGGTAACGGTCTTGCCCTGGAACTGGCGCGTCGAAGGCCCCACATCGGTGAACCGCAGGGGAATGACCTTCACTTCCTCGGGCCCAAGGCTGACGCCCGGTTCTCTTCCGGCCCGGCGTCGCCCGGCTTCCAGATTTTCCACCAGGGTCTGGATCTGCTTGACGCGATCGGCATCGCCGGAAATCGCCAGCGTCCTGGAGGCAGCGTCGTATTTCAGCCCGCCCAATCCCAGGCCCAGATTGTTCACCGCCTGCACCACGTCCTGGTAGCTGACGGTGGAAAGGGTGACGAAGGCGGCATTCTTGGCATCGCCGGCTCCGCCGCTTGTCGCATTGATGAAGACGGTCTTGGTCGCGTCATTGTAGCTGTAAGTGAGATGATGCTGGTCGATCACCTGCTCGAAGGCCTGCTGGATCGGCACCTGCTCCATATGGAAGGAGACGGTGTCGCGCACCTGAGGTCCGAAGGCCACCGACAGGCCGTTGGCCTGCAGCATGCTGCGAAAGACATTCTTGATGTCATCATCCGAAGAAGTACGGGTGATGGTCAGATTCCGATTCCAGGGAATATCGCCGACCGCGGCCCAGGCCGGCGTGGCGGCAGGCCACAGCGCGAAGCCAAGGCAAAGACCGGGAAGGACGCGCATCGGACGGGTCATGAGGCGAGCCGCTGGGGGAGAGCCGCGAAACATCGTCCCGTTATAGGATTAACTGGTAACCGCGGAGCTAATGATTGGTTACCGAGTTGCTAACGGCGCGGACTAGAAACTGCAGACCGAGACCGTGACATTGTCGGTGGCGGGCCCAGCCAGCACTTCTTCCAGAAGCGCCTCGCAGGCGCTGCGCGAACTGGTGGCCTGCTCCAGATGCTGGGCCATGCGCGACGGCGGCATGGCGCCCGAAAGACCGTCGGAGCAGATTAATATTGTATCGCCCGGCGAAAGCACCAGCGGCGCGATGTAAGGGGAAAGCGGGTCGGAAATGCCCAGCGCCTGCACGATCATGCGCTTGGCCGGCTCCCGGCCCACCCGCCCGCCATCCAGCCAGAGCTGATAGAGGGAATGGTCGCGGGAAACCTTGGCGAGCCGGCCTTTTGAAAAATGAAAAACAGGGCTGTCGCCGACATTGAAGACGGTGGCCGGGCCATTGCTGCCATTCGGCGCCCATATTCCCGCTATGGTCGTGCCGCTGGGCCTTTTGTTGTCGGCGCGCGTCTCCGAGGAGAGGCTGGCATGGACCGAAGCCAACACCGCACCGATCGCTTCGGCCTGCGATGCCACGGATCGGTCGGCCAAAGCCGGCGCGAAAAGCTCCATGGCGCGCTTGCTGGCCCAGGCGCCATCGCCCTGGCCGCCCACGCCATCGGCGACCAGAGCCAGGCCGTCGCCGGCAGCGATGAAGTAGCTGTCCTCGTTGCGGGCGCGGGTATGGCCCTGATGGGTCACCGCCGCGAAGCCGCTGACCATGGTGGCGTCCTCAGTCAGCATGGTGCGCCTCTGCCGGATTGTGGCGGAAGTGAATCTTCTGCACCAGCGGCTGATGCGGCGCGGTCAAGTTCACGCTGGAAGGACCGATAGCACTGACGGTGAGATCGCCCAGACGGTCGCCGGCGCGATAATCCTTGCCGTCGATGGTGGCAACGCGTTCGGCACCGAATTGCGAGATGCTGGTGAGGTGATAGGTCCAGGAGAGGTCGCCCAGATCGCTGCCGGCATTGGGCAGCGGCACCGGATCGCCGATCTCGAAGGGATTGCGGATGGCGGTGTAGCTCACCAGGGCATCCAGATAATCGGCAAAGGACGCCGGCGCACCCGGCCGGCCGGTGTGCTGGACCTCCACCGTGCCGGTGATGCCGCCGGCTTCGTCCGGCGCGAAATCAAAGCCGCTGATGGCGACCTGGAAGGTCTCGAGCCGGCCCAGGAACGCCATCATGTCGCGGAAGTCGCCGTGCGCTTCCAGAGTTATCCGCTGGGGATCGACGGGATTGGGGGCGACACTGCGAACCGAAACATTGTGCGTGGCGGCGGCCTGCTGGACCACGGTCAGAAGCTCGGGAACGGTGGCGCCTGCCACGCCGCCCGCCGGCGGGTTTTCGCGGCTGGCGTGATCGGCTTCGATCCTGAGCATGTCGGAAAGGGTCTGCAGTCCCGATGCGGCGTTGGCTGCCGGCGTATAGTGCCAGCGATAAAAGGCAAAGAGGCTGGCCAGCAAAAGCAGAAGGCCGGCGCCGATCTGGGCCTGCTGGGAACGCTCCAGGGTCATCGCGCCGCCCCCCGCGCCGGGACACCGGCAGCGGCATTTTCCGGTGCCACCTTGGCGAGAATCTTGAACTGGCTTTCGTCGCTGTCCTTGGAGTCGCCGGTGCCCACGCCCGCAAAATTGATTTCGGTGAAACGGCGATGCAGCGCCGTCGAGGCGGAGAGCCGTTTCATGAAGCGGCCGATCAACTGCAGATTGTCCGCATCCCCCTTGGGCAGGATTCCGGTCAGTTCAAAGCTCGGACCTGTCGTACCGCTGCCCGGGACCAGCGCCAGGTGCTTGAGCTTCATGTCGTAGGGCATCATTGCCGACACCGCCATCATGTCGCGTGCCCAGAGTACCGGCTCGGCCGCGGCGGGCTTGGGGCCGCGGACATTGGCCTGCGCCATGCGCGCCAGCATGTTGCTGTAAAGATTGGCGGCGGTGTCGTTCTCCTGCGCGATGGGTGCAAGCAGGAACATGTAGGTGCCGATGAACACGGTCAGCGCCAGGCCCGCGGCGGCCAGGGGCATCGCGAAGGGCTTGAGCATCTCCAAGGTCACGGGCTGGGAAGACGCCGATTTCCATCGGGCCGCGACGCTCTGATGCGCAGCGGCCGATGGCTGGCTTGCGGAGAGCACAAAGCGGCCGCCGGCAAAATCGTAATGCTGGTTGCCGATCTTGAGCAGGCCGGTGCGCATGCCTTCCAGCAGATTGAGCACGGGCGCCTTGTCCGGCTGCTGACGCTCGGCATCGGCGACATCGACCCGAAGCATGTCTGACAGCCAGCCGGCAAAGCCGGCAATCCGCCCCCCCAGATGGGAGAGCCTGAGTTCGCCGGCGCGGCCGGCCAGGCGCTGGAATTCGAAATAATCGCCGGTGACGGCGATCTCGCCGGCCAGCTTCTGCAGCACCGGCATCAGCGCCATATAGGTGCCGGCCTGCGCGGCGGGCGCGCCTGCGGGCATCGGCCATTCCTTGCCGATGGAAAGGCGCGCGCGCGTGGCCAGCGCCTGGGCAGCGTCCTGCGCCTCGATGCCATGCACTCTGGCATAGGCTTCGGTCAGGTGCTGGGTGCCGACCGGCAACTGGCGGACGGCCACCGCGCCGGCGGAATCATTGGTGAGCGCCAGGGTGGAGTAACGGCTATGCACCGTGAGCTGCGCCTGGGTTTCTTCCTTTTCCCCGGCAAGCAGCGGCTGCAGCGACCAGGGACCGAAGAATGTCGTGAAGCGCACCAGCTTGCCCAGCGCGAACAGCACGCCCGTCAGCCGGTCTTCCGGAATATAGGCGACCACGCGCTTTTCGGTCTCGGAGGCGGCGGTGGCGCCGAAACGATGCGAGGCGAAACAGACCGGCTTGCCGCCCAACTGGTATTTGCCGAATTCGGCCAGCGCCCGGCCTTCGAAATGGCTGAGTTTGGCCTGGCGGCTGTCCACCACCGACAGTTCGGGGTCGTCGAGAAAGACTTCGACATTGCCGATCCGTGCCTCGGTCTCGGGCGGCAGGGCTTGGATCGCGGCCGCGAGCAGCGCCTGCGGTTCCACGCTGGTCTCTGCCAGCCGCTCAAAACTTTCGATCCTCTGGCCCACCTTATCGGCAAGCACAAGATCGCAGCGCGTATCATTGAGGAAAACCCGCAAGGAGCGATCCCGCTCGGCGTCGGACACATCGCCGGTCCTGCGCTTGCCTTTCCACAGGGTGCGATAGGAATTGAGGAGCGACATGGCCGCCGCCTTACGCGTAGGCCGTGCGGGGCGCGGCCTGCGACGCTGTTGCCGGCAAGGCGCCGATTTTCTCGGCGCGCCAGACCACGGCACCCAAGGTCACGTCGCAACCAGCGGGAAGCGGCACACTGCGAGAGAATTCATGGCCGGCCAGGCGGATGGTGCCGCCGGCAGCAGGCACCAGCCAGAAGCCGCCATTGCGCCAGATCAGACTGCCAAAGCCGGGTTTGTGCGCCGCGGTCGCATCGTTCTCATATCCGGAATCGGGATGAAGCAGCATCCACTTCTGGTTCGTGGCAACCGCCTCTTCCGCCGTGCCGAAGGTCAGTTCGACGACACCGGTATGGGTGACACAGAAATGCAGCCAGGCCGGCGCAGGCTCGGCGCCATTCTTGCCGACCTCCAGAACCGTTTCGCCTTCCGGCAGCGGCGTGCCGTCTCTGGGCCTCAGCCGTACCCCATCCAGGAAATGGCCGTTGGTGCTGCCCATGTCGCTGACCATCCAACGGCCCTTGTCGCGATAAAGGCGCAGATTCTTGGTGCCGCGCGACAGCCAGCGGCAGGGAATGGTGATATCGGCCGGCGCGGAGGGCGACTCGCGGCCGATGGTGAAACTGTCGCCGCCCATGAGCTGAACCGTCTGCTCTCCGTCGTTCAGAACCAGGGAAGACTCCAGCAGGGAGCGCTCCAATTCGCCCTGGAGCGAACGCAGCTTGGCGCGGAATTGATTTTCCTGCTCGGCGGCGACGGCCCTGTGCACCAGGGCCAGGGATCCGATCAGGTCCCCGCCCAGAACCAGGGCAGGAAGACGCGCGGCAATATCGCGGCCGCTTTCGCCGCCGGGGCCGGAAGGCTCCGAGCTCAACACCACGGTGGCGTCGTCATCCTCGTCGGCACCGCCGAGAATATCGGCCAGCAGCGCGTGGACGGCCTTGAGCTTGTTGGCAGGGCTGTTGGCGCGGGCAAGGCTGTCGGTTTCCCAGCGCATGAAGAAGGGCACGATGGCATCCGCAGCGATGGGCTTGGAGATGAAATAGCCCTGGGCGTCGTCGCATTGCAGGCTGCGCAGCTCCTGGAAAAGTTCGTCGGTCTCCACTCCCTCGGCGACGATCTTGAGCCCCAGTTTGCGGGCCAGGCTCACGGTGGATTCCACCAGGGTGCGCGCCTCGCTGCTCTTGAGCAGGTCGAAGACGAAGCCCTTGTCGATCTTCAGCTCGCCGAACGGCAGCTTGTAGAGCGTCTCGAGCGAGGAAAAGCCGGTGCCGAAATCGTCGATGGACAGGAGAAAACCCTTGAGGCGCAGACGCGACAGGATCTCGAGCGCCAGCACCTTACCGCCCTGGGACGAGGACTCGGTGACCTCCAGCGTGATGCGTCTGGGATCGACGCCATGCTCCTGGCAACGCTGCTCGAACAGCTCGAACCAGGTCATGCTGCTCATCAGGCGCGGCGAGATATTGATGGCCATGCGCAAGGCACGGCCCGCCTCGTCCCAGCTGCGCAGGTCGCGGAAAGCCTGAACCGTCACCGCATCGGTCAGCTCCAGGATCAGGTCGTGGGCCTCGGCCAGCGGAATGAAATTGTCGGGATAGATCATCCCCAGTTCGGGATGCTTGATCCGGCACAGGGCTTCCACGCCGAAGCCGGTCTCTTCAGTGCGGAACGGCACCTTGGGCTGATAGTGGACGACCACATGGCCGCTCGCGATCGCCTGGGCCAAGCCTTCACGGTCCAGCGGACGCTGGCCATCGGGCGTCTTGATCAGGTCGGCAAGCTGACGGGTGCTGAAATCGGCGCGCGAAAGCAGAATGACATCCACCGATTTGGCCTGAAACAGGCGGCGCAATGAGGACACCGTCTTGGCGTCGAGCTTGGTGATCGCCATTACCCGCGCGCGGCTCCGGCGCGTCAACGCCTCGATGACATCGACCTCGTCATCGCTTGTGCCGGAAAGTTCGAGAATGGTGGCAACGGTCTTGGTGGCGCCTTCGCGCAACGCCTCGCGGCCATTGGCGTTGACAAGCTCATAGCCCGCCGAATTCGCCCAGAAAGCCGTCTCGGCAACCAGCGATTCCTCGCTGTGACAAATCTGTATGACGCCTTTGGAAGTCATTAAACCCGCGCGCGTGGAATGCATCGGAGGTTAAGCATCGCGCGGAAACAAAGCATTAAACCGAAGGCCCAAGGTTCACGCACCGGCATCGGGACCGGCTACTGCACCGCCAGGCCGGAAACCTGGAAAACCGGGAGAAATGCGGCCACCAGCATGCCCGAGATCAGCATGCCCATCGAGGCTGTTAGCAAAGGATTAACCGTGGAGATCACCGACTCCAGTCGCTGCGCCCACAGGCTTTCGAAATAGTTGGCCACCGACACCAGCGGCGTTCCCAGATCGCCCGACTGCTCGCCGGCCGAGATCATCTGCTGCACCACGCCTTGAAACAGGCTTTCGCGCTCGAAAGCATGCGCGATGCTTTCGCCCTGCTCGATATGATCGGCGATCTTGAGCAGGCTGCGCTCGATATATTTATTGTTGTTGGCAGGAGCGGCCACCCGGATGCTTTCGATCAGGCCGACCGAATTCTGCACCTGGATGGCCAGGGTCTGGGCAAAGCGGGCAATGGCCGAAAGCCGCATCAGGTTGCCGAACAAAGGTATCCTGAGCTTGAGCCGGTCGAAAGTGACGCGCCCTTCCACGGTGCGGACCCAGGCGAAAAAGCAGATGCCGGCGATCACCGCGCCGCCCAGCAGAAAGGGCCAGTACGTCCCATAGATATGCCCGACATCCAATACGAACTGCGTCGGTGCCGGCAGCGCCTTGTTATAGCTCTGAAACAGCGACTGGAAGCGCGGCAAGATGCCGAAGACCATGACGTGGAAGGTCACGCAAAAAGAGCCGAACAGCATGGCCGGATAGATCAGCGCGGCACGGACCTTCTTGATGATCTTGTCATGAGACTCAAGATATTCGCTGATCTGCTGCAACGCGACCCCGAGCTGGCCCGATTGCATGCCGGCCCGCACCACGCCGATATAGGTGCCGTTGAAGGTCTTGGGATGGTCGGCCAGGGCGCGGTGGAAGTCGCGGCCGCAGCGCACCTGTTCCACCACGTTGTTGAGCATGTTGCGAAAGGTGCGGCGCGGGGAATCGCGCGCCAGACTCTCCAGCGCCTGCACCAAGGGCAGGTTGGACCGTATCATCGCGGCGAACTGCTTGGTGAAGATCAAAAGATCGGTACTGGCCATCGCCCTAGCCTTCGCCGCTAACCTTCACCGAACACCCGGAACAGCTCCGCATAGGTGGTGCGGCCGTCGGCCACCATCTGAATGCCGTTCTCAGCCATGGTGATCATGCCCGACTCGAGTGCCAGGCGTCGCAGCTCGTCCACATCATGGTTGTCGGAGATGATCAGCTTGCGGATGGCGGAATTGATCTCCAGCATCTCGAACACCGCCTGACGGCCGGAATAGCCGGTATGACGGCAATTGGCGCAGCCGGTTGGCTGGCTCAGCGGCATGCGCTCGTCGATGTGAAGGCCCAGCCGCTGCATCTTTTCATCGGAGACACCTTCGGCTCTAAGCTGACGCAGCACCTCGCGGCCTTCCACCATCACCGAGCAATGCTTGCAGGCGATGCGCACCAGGCGCTGGGAGATGGAAAGGGTCAGCGCCGAAGCCACCAGGAATGGATCGATCTGCATGTCGAGCAGACGCGAGACCACGCCGACACAGTCATTGGCGTGGATGGTGGAAAAGACCACATGGCCCGTCAGAGAGGCCTGCACCGCCATGCGCGCGGTCTCCGCGTCGCGGCATTCGCCCACCATCACCACGTCCGGGTCCTGGCGCAGGATGGTGCGCAGGCCGCTGGCAAAGGTAAGACCGATCTTCTCGTTCACCTGCATCTGGTGGACGCCTTTGAGGCGATATTCCACCGGATCCTCGATGGTCACGACATTGCGGCGCTCGCGGTCGGCCGCCGACAGGCAGGAATAGAGCGTGGTGGTCTTGCCCGAGCCGGTGGGACCACTGATCAGGATCATGCCGTGCGGCGCGGTGATCTTGTCCAGGATCAGGCGCAGGTGACGGTCGCGCAGGCCCAGTTGCTCGGGGCTGGGGCGCACCGCGGAATCGTCCAGAAGCCGCATCACCACCTTTTCGCCCAGCACGGTGGGCAGGGTGGAAACGCGGATATCCAGCGGCGAGCGGCGGATCATGACCCGGATACGGCCGTCCTGCGGCCGGCGCCGCTCGGCCACATCCATGCCGCCCAGAACCTTGATGCGCGAGACCACCGCGGAATGCAGCGCCAGCGGCATGCGGCTCTGCTCATGCAGGATGCCGTCCAGGCGTGCACGCACGACCATGCCCTCTTCCGTCGGCTCCAGATGCACGTCGGATGCGCCCTGGCCATGGCAGCGCTGCAGAATATAGTCCACCACCAGCGGCACGTCGGAGGCGCTGGGCTCGTTGAGGATCTTGGTTTCCTGCTGCCAGGAGACGTCGATCGGCACGAGATTTTCATCGCCTGTCTTGGGCGGCTCGATGCGGGTCTTCAGGCTTCCCAGCACCGTCTGGAACGCGGCCGGCAGCACCACCACAGGGGTGGCAGGCTGCATCAGGCGATCGCTGATCCAGTCACGGGTGATGACGTCGAAGGGATCGATCGCGGCATAGCGGGCGCCGCCCTGCTCGTCAGGCTTGAGCAGCAGACAGCCGCGCTGGTCGGCTTCCTTGAATGTCAGCCATTCCGCCTCGCCCAGCATCTGCACCAGTTCGCGGTCGTTGGCGATGAAGGCAAGCCCGGCCTCCTCGGCCAGGCCCTTGTAGAACTCGATGTCGCCGGCCAGCGTGTTGATCTGGGCAATGGCGCCAAGAAAGGTGGTGCCCTGGTCGCGTGCGCGCAAGGATGCGGAAATCGCATCGCGCTGGGACAACAGACCTCGCGCGACCACGCGGGTGATGACGGGACTGAAAAAGGCCTTCTTGCGCTTGCTATCGTCTCTCGGTTGACCGGGCACAGCGGACTGGGTGGTCGTAACGGTGGCGGTAACCGTGGGATCGGCGGCTATCGCTTTGACTTGGGTCTTGGCTTGGGCCTTGGCTTGGGCGCGGGCCTGAACCTTGCGCAGAAATTCCACGCGGGCCGCATTGCCAGCGGCTGGTGCGGCCGAAGCGCCCGCCATGGACGGCGATGGAGAAGCCGGCCTGGCTGCCGGTGCGCCGACCACCAGCGTGGCATCGGCATCGGCGGCGCCAACCACGATGGTGGCATCCGGATCGCCCAGTGGCGCTGCAGGATTTGCCATCAGCCGGCCCCGAACACGACACGGAAGCCGACATCGGTGCGCAGGGCATTCTTCTCCAGCCGATGACGGAAGCCGGTGCGCCCGGCCACGGCGGGCGAATCGAAACTGCCGCCACGGATGGCGCGCAAATCGCTCTGTACCTGCGAGCGCGGGTCGATGGCATCCAGGCCGATGGTTTTCAGCAAAGTCTCGTCCCAGCTGTCGGAACACCATTCCCAGACATTGCCGCAGCAGTCGGACAGGCCCAGGCTGTTGTTGCCAAGCCGATAGCTACCAACCGGTGTGGTGCCGGCGCAGACATTGTCGATATTCGCCTGGACGGTCTGCGGCGGGGTCTCGCCCCAGGGATAAATGTTGGACGCATCGCCGGCCCTGGCGGCCACTTCCCATTCCAGCTCCGTGGGCAGCCGTCCGCCGGCCCAGCGCGCATAAGCCGCCGCATCGTCCCAACTCACCATCACCACCGGATGGTTGTCGGCGCCAAACAGCCCATGGCCGATCAGAGCCGGGGTGCGATAGCCGGTGGCGGAAAGAAAGCGGCGATATTGCGCATTGGTGACAGGCGTGGCGCCGATCTGAAACGAGGCGAGCCGGATCTTCCTTTGTGGCTGGTCGCAGGCGCGGCCGCCTTTTTCACCCACCATGTAAGCGCCCGCGGGAATGGAAATGGCCGGTGGGCGCTGTTCCAGGGCCGTCAGCGGGCGGAAAGGATCCAGCAACACCAGTTTTGCCAGCACCGCGCTGCAGTCCGCGGCCGTGGCCGGACGCTTGTCGCGGTCATGCTCGATCAGCGAAAGCACCAGGCGGTCCAGCTCAGGCGGGATCGCGGCGCAGAAGGCGCTGGGCGGCACGATCTCTTCGGGTTTGAACTGCGGCAAGGCGCCGACCTTGTAGACATCCTTCAGGCTGCAGGCCGGAATCTGCCCGTCGGTGAAAAGCTCATAGGCCAGGATACCCAGAGCATAAAGGTCGGCGCGCTGATCGATGTCGGCGAGCCCGAGATATTGCTCCGGCGCCATGTATTTGGGCGTGCCGCCTTCCAGCTGGTGGGCGCGGTCGGATTCGTCGCGACTGGAAAGACCGAAGTCCATGATCACCGGGTCGGTGACATCGCCCTTGCGCAGGAAGATGTTTCCGGGCTTCAGATCGCGATGAATGATCAGCGAATGCGCGACGGTCAGCGCGGCACAGAGCTTGCCGAACAGGGCAAGGCGGCTGGGCATGGTATCGAGCAGCTTGCCGCGCTGCTCGCGCAGCCATTGCTTGAGATCATGGCCCTCGATCAGGTCCATGACGATGCCGACGCCGCGCTCGCCTTCGTAGAGATCGTGGATCGGACAGATGTTGATATGGCGCAGCCGGCGCGAGATCAGAACTTCCCGGCGCAGCGACTCGATATAGCGGCGGTCGTCCTGATGCGCCTGCTTGAGAATCTTGATGGCAAGGGCAATCCCGAGTTCGGAATCGAACACGCGATAGACATCGGCCGATCCGCCGGCGCCAACGGGGCGCCAGTCGACAAAGCGGTCGCCGGCGGAGCGCGGCTCCTCCAGCGAAACGGGGTCATGCAAGACGGTAGCCTTGGCCATGGCTAAGCCGCGCGGCTAGGAGCCCGCGCTTTTCTCCAGTAAACGCGCTTAAGATTAGGGCCCCAGCCGTTAACATTATGTGGAACGGATGCGCAGCCGGCATTCCGGCCGCAAACGGGCCTTTTCAAAGGAAAAACCAGCGCTGGAGGCGCTGGTTCAACTTAAGGAACTGTCAGGACGTCAGTTGGAATAGCTCACCTGTGCCGCGCCGATGGCCGAGCAATAGCCGCCGGCAACCACGCCGGTCAGGTCGGTCTGGCCGTTGACGTAAGCGACACGGTTGATGTGTCCATCCCAGCCCGTCTTAGTGGTGGCGACGCTGGAATAAAGGATCTTGCCGCCCGCAACCGAGGCGTTGGAGCGGCCGGTAGCGGTGATGCAATAGACCACATCGCCCGATGCAGGCCCGCCAGTAGCCACGATGGCGCTGATCGCATAGTTGAAATGGCCGTCCTTGGGCAGCTGGATCTGCGGAATGATGGTGGAGATTTCTTTCGTGCCACTCAAGTCCGGTGTGGCGCCGGTGCCGTCGATCTGACCCTGGAGCGCTGCCGCGGTCTGAAGCTGCGACTGGGCATAACCGGAAATCGAGCCTGTGATGGTAGCCGCATCCTGCGACACTTCGGCGGTCGAGCTGGTGCGGATGTAGGAGAACACGCGCGGAATGCCGATCGCAGCAAGAATGCCGATGATGGTCACAACCACCATCAACTCGACGAGCGTGAAGCCTTTTTGGCACTTTCTGATCATAGGTCGCACCTTCACTTTCCCCATCAGAGTAACAGGATAAACATTAAGATCGGGTTGGCATGTTTCGGTACGTTCCAATACTGAACAGGAACAGAGCTTGGCTGCGCTAAAGCTCTCTTAAGCCTTAAGACATAGTTTCTGTTCGCCGCTCTTCCTCCTGGGTTGTCATGCCCACCTCAGAGATTGCCCATCTGTCTGTCCTGGTGGTGGAGGACGTGCGTGCCACCCGCGTGATCGTGCGCACGATTCTGCGGTCTTTCGGCATCAACGACGTGGTGGAAGCAGCTGACGGCCAGGAAGCGCTTTCGGTACTGGCCCAGCGTCACGTCGACGTCGTGATCAGCGATCTGTGCATGGAGCCGATGGACGGGGTGGAATTCACCCGCCGCCTGCGCGCGCCGCGCAACGGTCTCAACCCTTACGTGCCCGTATTGATGGTTTCGGGCCATACCGAGGTTGCCCGCGTCAGAGACGCGATCGCGGCCGGCGTCACCGAATTCCTCGCCAAACCGATCGTGCCCGCAAGTCTGGAAGCGCGTCTGCTGGCTATCGTCCGGTCGCCCAAAAAGCGGATCAGCTCGAAGAGCTATTGCGGCCCCGATCGCCGCCGGTCGACCAGGGACAACCCAAAGGGGCCAAAGCGCCGGTCCAGCGATAAGGCCAACACGCCGGTCTCCTGATACGCCGAAAGAAAAAGCCCCGCGGATGCGGGGCTTTCCCTGTGCCTACTGCTTGATGACCTGCCCGTCCGGCAGGCGGATCACGCCCCAGCCGCCATTGAGGGGATCGGTACGGCGGAAGGGATGCTTGGCGGCTTCCGCTTCGTCGATCTCCACGCCCCAGCCCGGCTTGTCCGTGGCGTAGTAATAGCCGCCGCGCATTTCCGGCAGACCCTTGAAGATGGCGTGCTCGGCCTCGTTGAAGGGCGTGAACTCCTGGATACCGAAATTGGTGATGTTGAGATCCAGGTGGATCATGGCGACATGGCCGATCGGCGAGACGTCGCCCGGGCCGTGCCAGGCGGTGCGCACATTCATGATCTCGCCCATCGCCGCGACTTTGCGCGCCGGGGTCAGGCCGCCCATCTGCGAGATATGCATGCGCATATAATCGATCAGCCGGTCCTTGATCAGCGGCGTCCATTCATGCGGCGAGTTGAACAGCTCGCCCATCGCCAGCGGCGTGGACGAGGCTTCGCGGACATTCTTGAACCAGACAATGTCTTCCGGCGACAACACGTCTTCCAGGAAGAACAGGCGGTATTGTTCCAGGTCCTTGGCGAACTGGATGGCCTCGGTCGGGGTGTAGCGTTCATGGGCATCGTGGAGCAGTTCGACTTCCACGCCGAGCTGCTTGCGCGCCGCCTCGAACAGCGCCAGGGCCCGGCGCTTGGCCGCCTCGCGCTCGAACACCGGCTCGTTGTGGATGGCGGGGAAACGCTGTCCCGCCTGGCGAGCGCCATAACCGGCCATGCCCGGCACGCCGACCTGCATGCGGACGTGGCGGAAGCCCTGATCCATGAACTTCTTGGCATTGTCCACCACTTCCTGGATTTCCGCGCCCTCGGCATGGGCATAGAGGTCCACTGCCTCGCGCGCCTTGCCGCCCAGAAGCTGGTAGACCGGCATCCCGGCCATGCGGCCCTTGATATCCCACAAGGCCTGGTCCACGCCGGAAATGGCGTTGTTCAAGACCGGGCCGTTCTTCCAATAGGAAGAATCGTAAGACATCTGCCAGATGTCTTCGATGCGGTCGACGGTGCGGCCCACCAGCAGCGGCTTGAGATACAGATCCACCGCCGGTTTGATCAGATCGGCGCGCTGGGTGAAGGTGGCGCAGCCATAGCCATAAAGCCCGTCCTGGTCGGTGACGATCTTCACCACGTCCAGCCGCGAACCCTTGGGGGCGCATTCAATGACCTTGATATCGCGGATCTTCGGCATGGCCATGCCACGCGCGGCCCGCGCGCTGGCTTCCTGGGCCTGAGCCTCCTTCTGGCTGAGCAAGGCCGCCGCGGCGCCGCTGGCCATGGCTGTCCGAAAAAATTCGCGTCTGCGCATAGGAATTTCCCTTCCCCCGATTTGCAAAAGACCGTAATTGGCCCCCTCGCCTATACGGCAAGTTTTCCGCCGCTTCACGCTTTAAGATGATTGCTGCGACGCAGCACGGAGAATGACATGACAGATTATGTTTTTGCACCGCCCACCCAGCCCTGCGTCAAGGTCGACGGCGAGACGCGGCTTTTCCCGGTGCGGCGGATTTTCTGCGTGGGGCGCAATTATGCCGACCATGCCCGTGAAATGGGCGCCGATCCCACCCGCGAGCTGCCCTTTTTCTTCTGCAAGCCGGCCGATGCGCTGGTGGCCGACGGCAGCACCATCCCCTACCCGCCCCAGACACAAGACCTGCAGCATGAGATCGAACTCGTGGTGGCGATCGCCAAAGGCGGCAGCAATATCGCGCGCGAGGACGCCTTGTCGCATGTCTTCGGTTATGGCGTGGGCATCGATCTGACCCGCCGCGACCTGCAACAGGAAGCCAAGGACAAGAAACGTCCCTGGGATTGGGGCAAGGGCTTCGACAATTCCGCCCCCATCAGTGCCCTGCGCAAGGCCAGCGAGATCGGTCATCCCGCCGCCGGCCGCATTCATCTCAGCGTAAACGGTGCGGTGAAACAGGACGGCGATCTGTCGCAACTGATCTGGCCGGTGGCCGACGTGATCGCTTTCATCTCCCAGTCCATGCGGCTGGAAGCGGGCGATCTGATCTATACCGGAACGCCCGCTGGCGTGGCCGCGGTGCAGTCCGGCGATGTGCTGAAGGGCGAAGTGGCGGGTGTCGCCAGCCTCACCGTGAACATCGCGAAATAATACTCGCCCGTCCTCTTATGATTTGCAGGTTCCGGCAGGCGGGGTGTGCGGCAGCGGCCGTCCGGGCAGCGCGCCTGTGATCTTGCCGTTATCCACGGCGGCCACGCCGTTGACGAACAATTCCTGCACGCCTTCCGACAGAACCGCCGGATGGATGTAGTCGGCCTTGGGCACATAACGGTTCGGATCGAACACCAGCACATCGGCGAAATAGCCGGGCCTCAGATAGCCGCGATGGTCCAGCTTGAAGATGTCGGCGGTTAGACCGGTGGAATGGCGGATGAAAAACGCCTCGTCGATCACATGCTTCTGCTTCACATAGACCGCGTACTTGGTCTGGAAGGTGGCGTATTCGCGCGGATGGCCGACGCTGCCATCGGAACTGGTCACCACCCAGGGCTGCTTCATGAAATTTTCCAGGTCGGCTTCGGAAATCACGAAGGACACGATGGAGACATGGCCCTTGCTCTCGCGCAGGACGCGCACCGCCGCGTCAACCGGATCCAGCTTCCACATCTTGGCCACTTCGGAAAGATATTTGCCGGTCCAGGGCGCTGACTTGCCCTTGGACATGCCAGTGCTGTCATCCATGGTCAGGCCGCTGGTGATCAGGATGGCTTTGGCGCCACCCCGGCGGTCCAGGTTCTTGACCATCTCCGCCTTGATCTTGGGCATCAGGGCCGGATCGTCGAAGCGCTTGAGCATGGCCGGCGCGCCGCCGTCCGAAGCCCAACGCGGCACCAGCGCCGCGTCCAGCCCGGTGTTCGAGGCCAGCCAGGGATAATTGTTGGCGGTCACGTTCTGGCCTTGGGCGCGTGCATCGTCGATCAGCTTGATCACATCGGCAGACTTGCCCCATACGTCATGGCCCAGCGCCTTGATGTGAGAGATGTGCACGGGAATATGGCCCTCCCGCCCAATGCGCAGCACTTCCTGGGTCGAGGCCATCAGGCCGATCGAGTAAGAGGATTCGTCGCGCTGGTGGGTATCGTAGATGCCGCCGCGCAAACCCGCTTCCCTGGCCAGCGGAATCACTTCCTCGGTTTTGGCGAAATTCTGCGGCGCATAGAAAAGCCCAGCGGAAAGGCCGATGGCGCCCTCGCACATGCCCTGGACGACAAGCTGTTTTTCTTTCTCTGCCTCGGCGGCGCTGGGGGCGCGCGCCGCCTCGCCCAGCACGGCCTTGCGGACGGCGCCGAAGCCGACATAGGAAACGACATTGGTGCCGATGCCCTGGCTGCTGAATTTGGCGAACTTGGCCTTGAGATCGGGCGGGCCATTGCCGTCCACCCCGATAAAGACGGTGGAGACGCCCTGCATCACCCAGGCCGGATTGGTCCGCTGGCTTTTATCCGTGTCTTCCAGGAAATGGTCGGCATGGGTATGGGCATCGATCAGTCCGGGCGAAACCACCATGCCATGCGCATCGATGGTCCGTTTGGCCGTCATCGGCGCCTCGGGACCGACATAGACGATTTTATCGCCCTTGATGGCGACGTCACCGGTGATGGGCGCGGCCGTGGAGCCGTCATAGAGTTTGCCCCCCGTGATCAGCACATCGGCCTGATCATTTTGGGCTGACGCGGCCAGCGGCACGCACAGCGCCGAAGACAGAAGCAGCGCCGAGATGAAGCGCGTGTGGGATGAATGTGCCGGTTGCATGCTGTCCCCTTGTTCTTCTTTTCTGTTTTGGCCGGCGCTGGCCGCACCCTTTTCCGGAAGTCTAGGCTCGCAAGGTATCGCGTCAAGCAGCGGCCGCCCGGCATGGCGCCACAGAGCCACCCCCGCTAAGCTCGCGCGCAAAAGGCGCGGGCGCGATCTGCCGGTACTGGGGATTTGATGCACAAGGGCCTGACTTTTCTGGTTTTTCCGGCAGCCCGAGTGGCCGCCGGCAAGCGGCCAGGCTAGTGTCGGGGCAAGAAGGAAGGACAGATATGAAGATCGATCACACCGCCTCCGGCGTTTATTCCATCGCGCCCACGCCGTTTCTGGACGATGGCAGCATCGACTGGAAATCCGTCGACCGGATGACGGACTATTATTTTGAGATGGGCTGTAACGGCTTCACCATCCTTGGCGTCCTGGGCGAAGCGCCCAAGCTGGATGCCGAGGAGGCCCTGGCGCTCGCTTCCCGCGTCATCAGCCGCGCGAAGGACAAGCCCATCATCGTCGGCGTCTCCGCGCCGGGTTTCGCCGCGATGCGCTCGCTGTCGCGCAAGGTGATGGACCTTGGCGCCGCCGGTGTGATGATCGCGCCGGGCGCGGGCCTCAAAACGGACGACCAGATCAGCGCCTATTTTCGCAATGCGATGGATGCCATCGGCAGCGACATTCCCTGGGTGCTGCAGGACTATCCCCAGTCCACGGGCGTCACCATGTCGAACAATGTCGTCAAGCGCGTGGTGATGGAAAATCCGTCATTGGCCGTGCTCAAGCATGAGGACTGGCCGGGCCTGGACAAGATCACCACCCTGCGCGGCTGGGAGAAGGACGGCTCCATGCGCAAGATCTCGATCCTGATCGGCAACAATGGACTGTTCTTCGATTTCGAGTTGGACCGCGGCGTGAATGGCGCCAATACCGGCTATGCCTTCCCCGACATGCTGGTGGAGATGGTGCGGCTGGCAAAGGCGGGCAAGCGCGATGAGCAGCATGACCTGTTCGATGCCCATCTGCCGTTGATCCGCTATGATCAGCAGCCGGGCGTGGGCCTGGCCGTGCGCAAATACATGCTGGTGCGCCGGGGCATTCTCTCCAGCCCCGCCATGCGCAAGCCCGCGCCGGCTTTCTCGAAAGAAAGCCGCAGCGAGGTGGACTATCTGCTGACCCGACTCGCCCGGCGCGATCCGAACATCAAGCTCCAGGCGGCTTGATAACGATCACCGAACGCGCTTGACCTTATAGAGTCCATATTCGCCCGCCACTTTCATAGCGAAGGTGCGCATCACCGAGGGGCTGATGGTGACCAGCATCTGCTGCGGTTGCTGGCGCCAGTGGGCCGGGTGATAGACTTCGTCTTCGGAGACCTGCTCCCACACCTGGCCATCCGCCAGGGTGACGACGAAACCGCCGGTCCGGTTGAACGAATAGGACTGCATGGGCATGGCGCGCACGACGGGCTTGGCCTCGGTCAACAGGCCGGTGAAAAAGCCGCCCGTCTTCGGCATGGGCGGCGGACCGGACGGCACCGGCTGCGGCCGCGGCGTGGCCGACGCCATTTGCGGCACGGGCGCGGGCGGCGGCGTGCCAGCCCGGGATGGCACCGACAGACCCAGCGCGCCCCGCATGGGTGTGGCGGCGCCATAGTAACAATCCAGCCAGGCCCGATCGCCCCCGGTACGGTTGCAACTGGCAGCCGCGGACATCACATCGTCGCGCACCGGCTCATCGCGTGGCGCACCGCCAGCGGGCGGCGCGCTGGCCAGCCGCACCTGGGCCGGCAACGCCGGCGCCAGATTCAGTGCGGCCCGCACCGGCTGCGCGGCGCCGTAAAAACAATCCAGCCATTGGCGCGAGTCCGAGATCACCGAGCAGCGAAAGGCGCCGGCCAAGGCGTCATCGCGCGGCCGGCCTGCCGCCGGCTGTGCCGCCAGCAGCAACAAAGGCATGACCCACCAGAACCGACGCATAGTGCCCCCTTTTGTCGTCCAGCGGTCTTCGCCGCCTCACGCACCAAAGCAGTCTGAAGCCCCAGGAAGGCGTTGACAAGGCGCGCCGGAAAAGAGGGAAAATGTACCAAAATCAAAAGAGGGGATGGCATGCGGCGGATCATGGTCATCATGCTGGGGTTTCTGGCTCTGTCTGCCAAAGCCCCGGCGGCGGAAAATCCGAGCAAGGTTCTGACCGATACCAGTGCCAATCTCTCCACGGCGCAGTGGAAGATCACATCCGCCGATTGGGCCCCAAACTCAAACAGTGGCGGCCCGGCCTGGAGTGTCGAGCTCAAGACCCTGCATGGCGGACGCCAGGAAGGCGTGCAGGTCATCGAGGTGGACAATGGCGCGATACGTTTCACCATCGTGCCCACACGCGGCTTTGAAGTCTGGAAAGCACAAGCCGGCCGCTTACGGCTGGGCTGGGATTCGCCCGTGGGCGAGATCATCCATCCTTCCTATATCCGCCTGACGGACAATGGCGGCCAGGGCTGGGTGGCCGGCTTTGGCGGACTGATGGTGCGCGGCGGGCTGGCCTCCTTTGGCTCGCCCGTCCAGGACGGCAGCCAGCAACTATCCCTGCACGGTCATGTCGATTATCTGCCCGCCAGTTATGTCAGCGTGCGCTATGAGGCGTCACCGCAGCCGCGGCTGGTATTCCGCGGGATTGTCAATGACACCCAGACTTTCGGGCCGCAGCTTCGCCTGACCTCGGAAATTTCCACGCCCTTGGGCAAGCCACAAATCAGCTTCGACGATGTCGTCACCAACCTGTCGGACGTGCCGCAGGAGATGGAACTGCTCTATCACACCAACTTCGGCACGCCGATCCTGGGCGCGGGCGCGGAATTCGTGGCACCGATCAAATGGATGGCACCGATGAATCCTGCTTCTGCCGCAGATGGTCTCAAGGACTGGAACCGCTATGGCGGCCCGCATCCGGGTTACATCGCCAAAGTGTTCAATTTTCAGCTTCAGCCGGACAAGGCCGGCATGACCCAAGCCATGCTGAAAGCGCCGGATGGAGCGAGCGGCGTGCTGATGCGCTTCGACACCAAAGGCCTGCCTTACATGTCGCTTTGGAAGAACGAGATTTCGGCCAAGGCGGGCTATGTCACGGGGCTTGAGCCGGGCACCGGCTTTCCCAATCCCCGCCCGGTGGAACGCGCTGCCGGCCGCGTGCCCAAGCTCTCAGGCGGCGGGACCTATCGGGTGCATCTGACGATCGCCGCCTTGCCAACCAAAGCCGATGTGGATCATGCTGCCGCCGAGATCCGGACATTGACCGCAACGGCCCCGGTGATCCGCGAAAAGCCTACGGGGCCTTAGGAGGCGCAGCCGGGGTCTTGCCCTGCTCGAAACGGCCCAGCAGACAGGTCTGGCCCGATTGCAGCACGCGGATGCTCTGCATGTTCTCGCAGATATCGTTGCTGCCGCGCAGAACCCAGACAAAGCCGTTGAAGCGCAGATCGCTGCAGATGCCCTGCAGATGGTTCACCAGCACGCGCCCGTCGCGCATCTTCAAGGTCAGGAGCTTGCCGTCCTTGGACGGCGTGGTGTTCACGATATCCCGCTCGGAAACGCAGAGCGCCTGAGCGGGTGTGGCCAAAGTCATGGTCAGGGCAGCTGCCGCTGCAGCCAGGCAAAGACCGGCAAGGAACTTTTTCATGGGTACCTCCTGAAGGTATTTTCCGCCAAAGCCGCGCCCGCAACAATGCCGAACGACGCGCATCTGGCGCGGGAAACCGGCCTATCGTAGGGTCGGAGGGAATTTATTTGAGCCAGGTCTCATGCCGGACACGCTTCAGGACCAGATCGGCGCCATCTGGGCGCGCGCCCTGGGTGTCAAGAAAGTCGGTGCAGACGACAATTTCTTTGCCTTGGGCGGCCATTCGCTGCTGGGCGTCAAGATGATCGCGGAAATCCAGGCGCGCACCGGCATGGAGGAAGAATTGCGGCTGTCGGACCTGCTGGAAAATCCCACCCTGGGCGCTTTCACCGCTCATCTGGAAAGCCTTCAGACAGCGGAAGAATCCGGCAGCATCTAGCGGCTGATGTCCTTGGCTTCCTGGCGGCGCCAGGCCGCCGTTACCACCAGCGCGTCCTGCACGACATAACGGCCTTGAAACGCTTCCGCCCCACGCCGGGCCGTGAAGTTGTTTTCATCGAGCGTTACGCGAAGGTCATGAAAACGCAGCACGCGCTCTGCGCCTGCCTTGTGGCAGGATTCCTTGGCGCTGAAGAGAATGACGGCAAGCCTTGACGGATCGGCCTGCCGCGCAAGCATCTCGCGCTCGCCGGCATCGAACAGGCGCGGCCACAGATCTTGTGTGACACCACCGGCCTGTTCCGCATCCACGCCCAGACCGGCAAAATCGGCGGCAGCCGCGACCACCGCCGCGGCATAACCCTGAGTATGCGTGATGCTGCCGACAATGCCGGCAGGCCAGACAGGCGCGCCATCGTCCGCCCGTGCGATGGGGCCGGCGTCGCGATTCAACCGCTTCAGCGCGGCGTGCGCGCAGGCCCTGCCCAGGGCAAAATCGCGCTGCCGCTTTGCCACGGCGCCGGCAACTTCGCGCTGTTCCTGCGGATGAAGTGATAAGGCCTGGCCTTGGTCATGCATCTCCGCGCCGAACAGGCCCGGCACCAGCACCGACACAAGCAGGCCGCTCAATCGGGCACCGTCTCGGCGAAGACCTGGAACAAGGTCGCCGTGAAACTGTCCTGATCGGCCGCGCTGATCACGCCCTGGTAGAAATGCAGCGAGATCTGCGCCTCATGGGCGAGGTCCATCACATGCAGGAACAGGGGTGAGGAGCGGCGCGGCCAATCCTGCGTGACGGTGACGATATCCGGCGGCCAGGGCAGCGCGGCCGTGGCGTCGGGCTCGCCGCGCCGCTCGGCCTTCTCGCGGGCCGTGCCCACCGAATAATAGTTGAACACGGCCGGGATGCGGTTGGGGTAATCGGGCACCTCGATGCCGGGGCGCACGCAATGGGGTGCCCAGAAATGCAAGGTCGGGATGCGCAGCGCCAGCGCGGCATCATATTCCACCATGATGCCCCGCATGACGGTTTCGAAATCGGCACCATTCGGGGCGCAGATTGCCACCGCGTCGGCGCAGAACATCAGGCCCACGGTATTGGCCAGATCCAGGGTCGTGCGCTTGTCGCCCAGAATGCGCAGCGGGAACGCTTCCATGTCCGACCAGCGTGCCATGGCACGCGCAAAGATGGTGAGGAAGATCAGGAAGGGCGTTACCTTCAACCTGTCAGCCAGAGCCCGCACCTTGTCCAGCACACGCCCGGGGATGGTGAAATTCCTCATGACGCGGATGCCATTGCCCCATTGCAGCAAGGTGCCATCCGAAGGCGCCTTCATCGCCGGCTGGGCCCGATACCAGCCCCGCCAATGATCGATCAGCAAGGCGCCCTGATCGCTTTCCAGGAATTGTCGCTCCGCCGCGGAATAATCGTGATAGAGCACGGAAGGCACCGCCTGCGGCGCGCCATGGTCGAGAATATCCCGCAATTCATCCAGCACGATATTGCGGGTGCCCGCATCGGCGATCATGTGCGCCGAAGAGATGGCAGCCAGGCTTTCGCCGCCCGGCAAGGCAAAGACCTTGGCCCGTGTCAGCCATTCACCCTCGATCCGATTGAGCTGGCTGCAGAATTGCTGGGCGAGCTTTTGGGCGGCGCCCCGAGCCTGTTCAGGCGCCATGCCACTGAGATCCTGCTGCTCGATGACAAAGCCGTCCGCCGGGCTGAGAAAGGCCTGCAAGGCGCCATCATGCGCCTCAAAACGCGCGCGCAGCGCGCCATAGCGCCCGATGACCTGCCGGATCGCGGCCGTCACATCGGGCGCGCAATGGCGGAAGCGACCCATCATGCCGATATTGAGGGCGACCGGCTCGCCTTCCCGCGCGCCGCCGGCAAATTGGCGCCACATCTCCTGCGCCACGGATGGCTTCAAGGGGGCACTGACGCCGCGCGCATTCTTCAGGGCGCGCGCGGCATTGCGGCTTTTGAGATAGTCCACGATCTGGTCGCGGCGCGCGCGCAGAAGCTGGCGATCGGCCTCGGTGAAGGCTCCCTTCGCGGAGCGGTAGCGTATCTCGCCATCCGCCAGCGAAAGCAGGATGCCGCGGCTTTCCAACCCGGCTATCAGCCCGGCGACGGTCATGGCTGCCTGTCCGCGGTGAAGCCCGCCGCAATTGCGCAGTCATGAAACGACAGGCCAGCCAAGAATCACCCCTTCAAGCCGCTTGGCTTTATGGCATGGCGGAGAAACAGGAAAAAGAATGCCGCTTACAGAAGCGCGCCAGGAACCGACGCGATCTGGTTTTCCCAGCTTTCGTCACTTTCGGATCGGCGGGGGGTATAGCGGCAAAGGCCCATCACGAAAGTGGGTTCGTCATTGTCATTGGCCAAGGGCACGAACAGGTTTTCCGCATCCAGATATTCGCGCCCCTTGAGGTGTACCCGGCCGATAAAGCGCAGCGGCCGCGGCTGATCCAGAATGACATCGGCGCAGGCGACCCAGCGTTCGACATGATCGGGCGGAAGCGTT
>Ga0310811_10000865_pt1 | contig 39015 bp, 35 predicted proteins | sample YCmetagenome_FD_207642 | JGI IMG/M metagenome (GOLD analysis project Ga0310811, IMG submission 207642) | Soil microbial communities from experimental microcosm in Duke University, North Carolina, United States - YC | ecosystem: Engineered > Artificial ecosystem > Soil microcosm > Unclassified ... | reverse complement strand
GTCCTGCCGAAGGATCTTCATTAGTCAGAACCCTTCTATCAGCGGCCTCGCGTTCTACGTCGGCGAGGTCCGATACGTTCCCATACGCCCCACATGCCGAGCTCGCGCTGTCGAGATCACCTCATTGTGTGCGGACTGCGGCACATCTGTTGTCCATGAAGCGGATTTCCGCTTTCGCCGCGCAGGTCGGAGCGAACATCCGGACGGCGCAGCGTGACCGTCGCAATACGCGTGAACGCAAGGCACGATAACGCCGTGGGCGATGTGGGGCGCGGACGATCGCAGATTCAATGATGTAGGTAGGTCCGACCGAAAACCCCGGCTGCCGACCGGCGAAACCCTAAGCCGGCCGCCGCGACTGGATGAACCTGAACCGGCCCGCGACGAAGGCGTGGTCGGCGTAGGTGGCGTTGGCTGCGGGGTTGGCGCCGGTGCCGTGGTAGTCGGAGAAGGCGGCGGACTGGTTGACGTGGATGGGGCCGACGAGGTTGATCGAGAGGTTGGCACCCGCCTCCCAGGTCGCCTCCTCGGCGGTGCGGATGACTGCTTCGCTGTCGGCGTAGACGGCTGCGGTCAGGGCGCCGTGGGCCTTGACGGACTCGCGGTAGATGTCGATCGAGTCCTGCGTCGAGTCGGTGGTGATGACGAACGAGATGGGGCCGAACCACTCGTGGCTGTAGATGTCGGCGTCGACGGCGTCCACGGCGGCGATCAGGGGGGTGCGGATCGTGGCGTCGGGGAAGTCGGGGTGGGTGACGGCGCGTGAGGCGAGGACGGTCTTGCCGACGCCGGCGGCGCGGTCGAGGCGTTCGAGGATGAAGGGGTTGACGACGGCGCCGAGGATGGCGGTGGCGCGGGCGTTGTCGCCGAGGAGCTTCTCGACGGCTCCGGCGAGGTCGGCGGCGAACTCCTCGGGGGACTTGCGCTCGTCGCCGACCTGGATGCCGCCGCGCGGGACGAGGATGTTCTGCGGGGTGGTGCACATCTGCGCGGTGTACAGGGACAGCGAGAACGCGAGGTGGCCAAGTGCCGCGGGGTACTCGTCGTCGCGGAAGGAGTCGACGATGATCGTGTTGATGCCGGCCTTCTCGGTGTAGACCTGCGCTTGGCGGGCGTTCGCCTCGAGCCACTCGCCGAACTCGTTCGAGCCGGTGAAGTCGATGATCTTCACCTCGGGGCGCAGCGCGAGGGTCTTGGCCAGGCCCTCGTCCTTCGTCTCGGGGGTGAGGGCGACGAGGTCGGGGGAGAAGCCCGCCTCGCCGAGCACCTCGCGAGCCGTCTCGACGGTGAGCGCGAGCGGGGCGACGGCGAAGGGGTGCGGCTTGACCAGCACCGCGTTGCCGGTGACCAGTGAGGCGAACAGGCCGGGGTAGCCGTTCCAGGTGGGGAAGGTGTTGCAGCCCACGACGAGGGCGACGCCGCGCGGCGCGGCGATCCACTTCTTCGCCAGTCGGGTCGGCTCGCCGCGGCCGGTCGGCTTCTCCCAGAGCACCTTGTCCGGATGCGCGTTCAGCGCGGAGTAGCCGTACGCCACCGCTTCCAGGCCGCGGTCCTGGGCGTTCGGGCCCGCCGCCTGAAAGGCCATCATGAAGGCCTGGCCGGTGGTGTGCATCGCGGTGTACGCGACCTCGAAGCTTCTGGCGTTGAGCCGGGAGAGGATCTCGATGCACACCGCCGCGCGGGCCTCGGCGCCGGCGTCGCGCCACGCGGGGATCGCCGCCTGCATCGCGGGGACCAGCACGTCCGGGTCCATATGCTCGTAGCTGAAGCCGAGCTCGAACCCGTACGGGGAGATCTCTCCGCCGACGGTCGTCCCGTCCGCTCCGGTCTGCCCGAGCGACCACGTCGTGCCGTGCCGCGCCTCGAAGGCGGCCTGGGCGCGGTCCTTCGCCTCGGCCGGGTACGCCTTGGCGTTCTCCGGGAACCGCGAGAAGTACCCGCGGGAGCGGATCGCCCCGAGGGCCGCGTCCAGGGTCGGGCGGTGCCGGGCGATGAGTTCGGCGACGGTGGCGGTCATCAGGGCTCCTCGTGCTCGGCGCTCGACGCGGGTTCGGGTCGGGTCGGTTCGGCTCAGGGCCGACGCGGGTTCGGGCCGGGTCCGGGTGGACCGGTCCCGGGTCGGGCGAATTCGGGTCCGGCCGGCTTCGGCCGGTTCGGCCGGTTCGGTCCGAGCCAGACTAACCGACCGTTCGGTAGCATCGAAGGGGGCTTGCGTGCGGGATCGCGCGGCGGCGACCTGCGGCCGCGCGGGGCCCTTCGACGCAGCGACGCCCGCAGAGAGGAAGTTTCCGCAGTGGCGGCGACCAAACGCGCGGATCGGCACACTCCGGAGTCGCTGCTGGCCGTGGCGGTGGACGTGTTCAACATCCGCGGCTACGACGGCACCTCGATGGAGGATCTGGCCAAGGCGGCGGGGATCACCAAGTCCTCGATCTACCATCACGTCGCGGGCAAGGAGGAGCTGCTGCGCCTCGCCGTCTCCCGCGCGCTCGATGGGCTGTTCGGCGTACTGACCGAGCCCGGCGCGACGGAGGGGCGCGCCGTCGACAGGTTCGCGTACGTGATCCGGCGCGAGTGCCTGGTGCTGGTCGAGAAGCTCCCCTATGTCACGCTGCTGCTCCGGGTGCGCGGGAACACGGCGACCGAGCGCGAGGCGCTGGCGCTGCGCCGCGAGTTCGATCACCGGGTCGCCGAGCTGGCCGCGGCCGCCATCGCGGACGGGGACCTTCGGGCGGATCTCGACCCGCGGCTCACGGCGCGACTGGTGTTCGGCCTGGTGAACTCGGTGGTCGAGTGGTACCGCGCGGAGGGGCCGGAGTCGGGTCCCGCGGTCGCGGACGCGCTGGCCTCGCTGGTGCTGGACGGACTGCGGCCCCGCTGAGCCGGCCTGGGCACGGGACCGCCGGGTCGGCGGATCAGTCGTCGTCGAGGGACTTGTGCAGCTTCTCGAGCAGGTGCTGCCAGCCCGCTGCGTTGCGCGTGACGACGAGATCCGCGTCGGCGCCCGCCGCGACGGTGGCGATGGCGTTGGCGATGTCGGCGTCGCTCAGCCGGTGCGTGAACCGCAGCAGGCAGCCGTCGCCGACCGCGGTCAGCTGCCAGGTGACGCGCGCGTCGGGGTTGATGTGCCGCCAGAAGGTGTGCTCGAACACGTGCGGCGGTTCGACGCGGACGATCGTGTCGACGACGCGCATGCCGTCGCCGTGGTAGCTCACGTACTCGCCGCCGTCGCGCAGGTCGATCTCGGGGCGCCGGCCGATCCACGGCTCGATCGCGGCCGGGTCGGTGATCGCCGTCCAGACGCGCTGAACCGGATGAGCCAGGTCGAGCTCCGACCGGAACACGGCGTAGCCGCCGCCCCGCTCGATCGTGCCCTCGCCCATCCGGCGACCTCCGGCCTCACCGAAGTTGACGGTTGACGGCCTACTTGGAGGCCATGGTCAGCGTACCGCTCTCCACCGGGATGCACTCGTTCTCCGAGCCGCTCGCGAAGCTCTCGTGCGAGTCGGCGGGCGCGGTCGCGGCGCCGCTGGTGTCCGCCGAGGGGGTGGAGGCCGTGCTGCCGGTTGAGGCGCCGAGCGTGGTGCCGCTGGTGAAGTCCGTGCCGATGAAGACGCTGACGCCCTTCCAGTTCGTCGTCGCCGACACCTCGGAGGTCGAGATGCCGAGTGCGGCGGCGACCGCGTCGGCCTCGGCCTGGGTGGCCTCGTTCGGGTCGTAGGTGACCTGGCTGGCCGAGACCGTCGAGGCGTTGCCCGCGGAGACGGTGTTGGTGAAGCCGTCCGAGATCAGCCCCTGCTTGACCGTCGTGGCCCGACCGCTCACGCCGTCGGCGTTGTAGACGTTCACCGGGACCGAGCCCTTGTTCACGCTCGCGGAGGTGGACGCACTGGCCGCGGCGGTCGGGGAGGCGGAGGCGCCGGCGGCCGACTTGCCGGCGGTGGACGTGCTGCTCTTGGTCGTGTTGGTGAACGAGGTCGAGCCCTGGATCGCCGCGAACACGGCCTTGGCGGCCGAGGACGGGATGACCCGGCTCTGGTTGGTCGGGTCGTACTCCCACGGCATCGTCAGCATCGTGATGTTCTTGGTGGGCACCCGGTTCAGGCTCTCGACCAGGCCCTCCAGGTTCGTCAGGCCCGCGTAGTTGTCGCTCACGGTCATCGCCTTGGCCGCCGCCTGGCCGATCGAGATCAGCTGGGTGACGTCGCTGAAGTTCATGCTCTTGCGCAGCGTCTGGATCATCTGGGCCAGGAAGTAGTGCGTCGCCTCCTCGCGGCCGAGGTCTGAGCCGTCGAAGAAGGAGTGCCGGGTGCGCAGGAACTCGAGGACCGTGTTGCCCTGGATGGTGCTGGTGCCCGCGGGCAGTTTCAGGCCGGAGTCCTTGTCGTTCACGGCCGAGGTCACGCACACCGGGACGCCGCCGAGCGCGTTGGACATCGTGACGATGCCGCTGAAGTCGAACAGCATGTAGCCGGTGATGGTGATTTTTGTCAGGTAGTGGTCGGCGGCGACCTGGCACTCGGGGCCGTACTGCAGCGCGGAGTTGATCTGGTACGTGCTGTAGGAGCCGGTCAGCGTCGTGACGCCGTTATTCTCGGCGCAGTTCGGCAGGGAGGCGACGGTGTCGCGCGGTATGGACAGGATCGTCGCGTCGGTGCCCTCGGCGGAGACGTGCAGGATCATCTCCGAGTCGGCGTTCGAGCCGGGGCCGCAGTCGTTGCCGAGCTGGCAGTCGGCGGCCGTGTCCCGGGTGTCCGAGCCGATCAGCAGGATGTTCTGCGCGCTGTGGCCGTACGGGTCGGCGGGCAGCGAGGCCTCGCTCATGCCGGGGGGCAGCAGCGCGGTGTGCTTGATCGAGCCGACGGTGGTCTCGTAGACGTACGCGCCGTAGCAGACGCCGGCGAGCACGACGACGCTCATGCCGAGCGCGGTCCACTTCGTGGCCTGCTTCATCTTCGAGGGCGGCCGATTGGCCAGCTCCTGCTGCTTGGCCCAGGCGCGCTGCGCCTTGCCGTGCGGGTCCACCTCGTCGAGGTCGATGTCGTCGTTCACGTGGCTGGGACCGGCCGCGGCGGCACCCGCCGCTCCGACGCCCTCGGCGGCGCCGCGCCGGCGGCGGCTGCCGCGGCTCTCGCCGAGCTCGTCACGGCCGGCCGCGTTCTCGCCCGCGCTCCACACGTCGGCACGGGTCGGCTCGGCGTCCCAGGGCTGCGCGGGGCGCTGCCGGGGCACGGCGCGCTCCTCGGGGTACCGGCCGCCGCCCTGCGGCCCGCGCGGCGGGGGCTGCCGGTAGCCGCCGGGCGCGGGCTGCCGGCCGTAGCCCTGGCCGCCCTGCGGGTTCTGGTACGGGTCGCCCTCGCCATAGCCGGGCGCGCCGCCCTGGCGCCGGCCCTGGCCGGGCGCGCCCTGGTTCTGCCCCTGGCCGTAGCCGGACCCGCGGCCCTGGCCCTGCTGCGGCGGTCGGCCGTAGCCGGACGGCGGCTGCTGCTGCGGAGGCGCGTACGGGTCGTACCGCGGGTCCTCGTCCCCGGGATACCAGCCTCGCCCGCCGTCGCTCATGCAGACCGACTTCCTTTCCGGTGCCCTGCCGAACCTTCTGATCGAATATCTGCTTAACCCCGACTCCATCGTCGCCCATTCGGTTGCAGATCCGGAGACCGGATTGTCGCAAGTTCGCTGCATCTCCGAGACAGCCGCCGCGATATGTCATGATGAGTGCTGATATTCACGGCGAATCGTCGGAACCGGCGGGAAAGGGACGCGGCACCGCTCCGGTCACCCGGCCGCGCCGCGTGGTAAGGCCTGATCGGACGGGGGTCGATCCTCGGTGCTGTCCGCACTCTGGACAAGGCGTGGGGCCCCCGGCCAGACTGGGAGCACAACCTACCGACCGTCCGGTCGGTAACTGGACACCGCTGGATCAGCCGATGGAGACCCCATGACGCTGCTGGATCTGTCCGCGCGAGACCGGGAGGGCAAGGCGGCCACCGCCGTCCGACCCGTCTGGGACAGTGAACCCTTGCGCTACCTGGACGAGCACGGGGCGCCCGTGGAGGGCGGCATCCGCCCGGCCCCGGCGCTGCTCGACCCGGCCGCGCTGCTGCGCGGGTACCGGGCGCTGCGCTTCGCCCGCGCATTCGACACCGAGGCGACGAACCTGGTGATGCAGGGGAGGCTGGCGGTCTACCCGTCCTGCCGCGGCCAGGAGGCCTGCGAGGTCGCCGCGGTGCACGCCCTCGAGGAGCAGGACTGGCTGCTGCCGACCTACCGCGACTCCGCCGCGCTCGTGCTGCGCGGGATCCCGGCCGTGGACGCGCTGACGCTGCTGCGCGGCACGTGGCACTGCGGCTACGACCCCAAGCAGTGGCGCACCATGCCGCAGTGCACGCCGCTGGCCACCCAGGGCCCGCACGCCGTCGGCCTCGGCCTGGCCGCGAAGCTGGCCGGCGACCCGGCCGTGGCGCTGTGCTTCTTCGGTGACGGCGCCACCAGCGAGGGCGACTTCCACGAGGCGGCCAACAGCGCCGCCGTCTATCAGGCCCCTGTGGTGTTCCTGGTGCAGAACAACCAGTACGCGATCTCGGTGCCGCTGCACAAGCAGACGCATGCGATCAGCCTCGCGGACAAGGCATCCGGGTACGGCATGCCCGGCATCCGCGTCGACGGCAACGACCTGATCGCGATGAACGCCGTGCTCGCCGAGGCCGTGCGGCGCGCGCGGAACGGCGGCGGCCCGACGCTGATCGAGGCGGTCACCTACCGCGTGCAGGCCCACACGAACGCCGACGACGCGGCCCGCTACCGGCAGTCGGCGGAGGTCGAGTACTGGCGGGACCGCGACCCGATCGACCGGCTCGGCCGCTACCTGACCGCGCTCGGCGCCCTCGACGCCGCCGTCGAGGCGGAGATCGACGAGGAGTGCGAGCGCTACTGCGAGCGGATGCGCGCGCAGTTCGCCGACGAGCCGTCCTACGACGCGGACGAGATGTTCGAGCACGTCTACGACGAGATGACGCCTCAACTCAAGGCCCAGCGGGAGATGCTGCGCGCCGAGGAGGCGGCGAAGTGAGCCCGGGCACCGAGGAGATCTCCGCCCCGGCGGCTCCGCTGACCATGGCCAAGGCCATCAACGCCGCGCTGTCCGACGCGATGGCCGAGGACGACAAGGTGGTCGTCTTCGGCGAGGACGTCGGCGCGCTCGGCGGCGTGTTCCGGGTGACGGACGGTCTGGCCGCGAAGTTCGGCGACGAGCGCTGCTTCGACACCCCGCTGGCCGAGGCCTCGATCATGGGCACCGCGATCGGCATGGCCGTCTACGGCTTCAAGCCGGTCGTCGAGATGCAGTTCGACGCGTTCGCCTACCCCGCCTTCGAGCAGGTCTTCAGCCACCTCGCCAAGATGCGCAACCGCACGCGCGGCGCGGTGCCGGTCCCGGTCGTCGTGCGCATTCCGTACGGCGGCGGCATCGGCGGCGTGGAGCACCACAGCGACAGCTCGGAGTCCTACTTCGCGCACACACCCGGACTGCACGTCGTCACCCCGGCGACCGTCGAGGACTCCTACAGCCTGCTGCGCGAGGCGATCGACTCGCCGGACCCGGTGATCTTCTTCGAGCCCAAGCGGCTCTACTGGAGCAAGGCGAACGTCGCGCTCCCGGCGCGCACCGGCAGGATCGGCACCGCCGCCGTGCGCAGGCAGGGCACGCACGCGACGCTGGTCTGCTACGGCCAGACCGTCCCCGTCTGCATGGCGGCGGCCGAACAGGCGGCGAAGGAGGGCATCGAGCTCGAGGTGCTGGACCTGCGCAGCCTGGTCCCGCTGGACGACGAGGCGATCGAGAGCAGCGTCGGGCGGACCGGCCGCGCGATCGTCGTGCACGAGAGCGTCGGCTTCGGCGGTTTCGGCGCCGAGGTGGCGGCCAGGATCGCGGAACGCTGCTTCTACCGGCTCGAGGCCCCGGTGACCCGGGTCGCGGGCCTGGACATCCCGTTCCCGCCGCCGAAGTACGAGCACTGGTACCTGCCCGACGCCGACCGCGTGCTGGACGCGGTCGACCGGGCGATGGCGGCCGGGTGAGCCGCGGCTAGCGCAGCTCGATCCAGGTGCCGTGCGGCACCGAGCGCAGCACGCCGGAGAGCCCGGCCTCCTCGAAGGCGAGCTCGATCTCGGCCCTGCCTTCGGAGAAGTGCGCCCAGCCGTCGTAGTGCGCGGGCAGCACGACCGGGGCGCCGAGCACGGCGGCGGCCGCGGCGGCCCGGCCGCCGTCCAGCGAGAGGGGCCGGCCGCCGTGCCGGATCGGGACGCGCGCGGCGCCGGCGTGCAGGATCGCGGCTTCCACCGGCGGCCCCTGCCTCGCGATCTCGGCCACGACCCGGATCGAGGCGTTGTCGCCGCTCACGTAGACCGTCGGCAGGCCCTCGCCGGCCAGCAGGAAGCCGATGACCTCGCAGGTCACGAAGCCGTCGGCGTCGCGCTCGGCGTCCTCTGGCCCGTGCACGGCCGGAACCGCGGTCACGGTCAGCTCGCCGTTCCCGTCGGGCCGTGGCACGGCGTGGCTCGACCACGGCTCGAGCCCGACGGCGCGCTCGCCGAGCCGCGGGGCCGAGCTCCCGGTGGTGAGCACCAGCGGGGCTTCGAGGGTGAAGGCGCGGCCGCGCACGTCCAGGTTGTCAGCGTGCTGGTCGTGGCTGACCAGCACGACGTCGACCGCGCCGAGCTCCGCCGCGTCGACCGGCGAATCGGTCAGCTTCGTCAGGTGGCCGCTCGGCCCGGCGTCGTCGAACGTCGGGTCGGAGACGATGCGCAGCCCGCCGAGGTCGATCACCGTCGTCGGGCCGCCGAGCACGGTCGCGGCGCACGCGCGCCGGGCCAGGTCGGTCATGTCGCTGTCCTCATCTCATTCGACCAGGTCGAGGGCGCGCACCGGGACGCCGGGGTCCGCCGCGCCGTACAGCCGGGCGAACGCGTCCCAGACCGGGACGCTCTCGTCCCGGATCAGCGGCTCGCTCAGCCAGAACCGCGCGCCGGGGGCCTCCTCTATCCAGGCGTGCACCGGATGCCGCGGCCCGCTCGCGGCGACCAGCTCCTCGATCCGCGCCGAGGCCACGTGCCAGGTGCGGCCGACCTGCCAGGCGCGCACCAGCAGCCGCTCGCCCTGCACCATCGTGCCCTGGTTGCGCAGTATCACGTAGCGCAGCCCGTCCAGCGGGCGCGCACGGGTCCAGATCTGCTCGAACTGGCCGACCGCGTAGACGCCGAGCTCGGAGTGGCGCTCGGTCTCCAGCTGCGAGGTCATCGACGAGCGTCTGCGGTACGGCAGGAAGCCCACCAGCACCCGGTCGTCGATCTGGTGCAAGCTGATCTCGGGCAGCTGGTCGTAGAGCCGCACCCGCAGCCGCTCCGGCTCGATCCCGCGGGACGGCAGCTGCGAGGCCAGGAAGCGCAGCCGCTGGATGTTGCGCTCGACCATCTGGTCGAAGTGGGTGTCCCGGATCTCCTTCGCCCGCTCCCGCGCGGCCGAGGTGGTCGGCGCGAGCAGCAGGACCCTGATCGTCGCGCCGTTGGCCATCGCCCGCAGCGCCGCCTGGACGAAGGCCTCGGCGCCCGCCGCGTCGCCGTCCTGGCCGATCAGGTTGGAGCTGGTGTCCAGCAGGCGCACGCTGCGCTCGGCCCCGGCCAGCCGCTGCAGGATCTGCGCGGTCGGCAGCCGGTCGAAGTCCAGGGTGCGGCCGCGCGGGACCGGCTGTTCGGAGGAGGGCCACATCTGGTAGAACGTCGGCGCGCCGCGGCGCTCAGCGCTGTACTTCCGGTCGTGCGCCTCCAGCAGCTGCCGGTGCAGCGTCGAGTCGGACGGCACCGGCTCGGCCTCGTGCTCGTCGCCGCCGTGCTCGCCGAGCCAGAAGTGCTGGTCCGGTTTGATCCGCAGCGCCGCGTCGATCCGGCTGGAGATGTAGTACTTCTCCTCGCCGAGTTCCAGGTACCGCACCCACATCGGCTCGGTGTCCTCGGCGTGCGAGAGCCGGATCGGGGCGAGCCGGCGCACCGGGCGCGCGTCCTCCCAGAGCTCGTCGAACTTCTCCAGGATCTGCATGCCGGTCAGCGAGCCCGCCGCGATCTCCAGCTGCGGCGCCTCGTGCGCGAACTGGTAGGCGGGCAGCAGCGCGAACAGGACCGTGTCGTCGCGCTGGTAGAGGGTGAAGGGCGCGGCGACCGAGTAGAGCCGCAGCTCGAAGGCACCGACGGCCGCGGCGGGCTGGACGGCGGCGGCCGGCTCGGCGGGCCGCACCGGGTAGACGCCGGTGTCCTCGCTGTCCGAGCCGATCATCGGGATCGGCGGCGGCGCGCCGATCCGCCGCAGCGCCTGCGCGAGCTGCTGCTCCATCGTGCCCAGCGCGGAGATGTTGTTGTGGATCTGCCCGTCGATGGACAGGCCCGGGTACGAGGCCTCCAGCTGCTCCTGGCGCAGCCGGGAGGCGTCGGTGGCCGGGCTCATCAGCAGCACCTTGACGTGCACGCCGCGCAGCACCGCGTCGTGCAGCGCGGGCAGCGAGCGCAGCCCGTTGGTCGTGTCAAAGAGCCCTGAGTACGTGTCCAGCACCCTGATCTCCCGCTCGGCCTGCGGGATGCGCCGGGCGAAGAGCCGGAAGTCGAGGTGGGCGTGCTGCCGGATCTGCACCGCGGCGCGCGAGACGATCGGCTCGATCATCAGCAGGATGACCATGCCGCCGAGCATGTCGCCGGCCGCGTTCAGCAGCAGGTTGGGCCAGAACCCGTGGGTGAATCCGGTGATCACCGCGCCCGCCGACAGGCCGAGGATCAGCAGCGCGAGCGCGCTGAAGCCGACCAGCTTGGGCTTGCGGGTGTACCAGCGGCTGAGCCGGAGCATCCAGCCGAACGGAAGCAAGGATCGTCCCCCTCGTCAGGGAGGCCCCTACCCCTGCTCGGCCTCCGGGATCCGCGGGTACTGCGCGTCCGCGCCGTCCGGTGACGCGGGCCTGGTCACCAGCTTGCGGTCGTCGCTGGTCAGGCACCGGCCATTATCGATGTCGAACTCCCAGCCGTGCAAGGCGCAGGTCAGCACACCGTCGCGTACGGTACCGAAACGGGTGAGGTCGGCCTTCAGATGCGGGCAGTGCCGCTGCACCACGTGCCCGTCCGCCAGCGCGAAGTCCTCGACGCCCGCGGACTCGGCGTAGTAGCCCTCGACGAAGGTCATGTGCTCGACCGAGAGCGACTTGAAGAAGGAGTACACGTACTCGTTGAACGGGCCCTTCCGGGAGGCCTGGAAGCGGCAGGACAGGAACAGCTCGTTCACCCAGTCGGGTGTGCGCTCGCGGACCAGCTTCTCGATCAGCGGCCGCTTGGCCCGGAAGGAGTAGCGCACCTCCTCGTCCGCGTACGGCTTGATCTTGCGGTCCAGGAAGTCGAACACGATCGCTTCCTCGATTTTCGGGCTCGAGCCGAACCCGGGCTCGCCCGCACCGTCCACGGCCTCGACCTCGAGCAGGATCCGGCCGTTGAGGCCCGAGCAGGTGTGGTCCGCGGTCTCCATCAGCGGCTGCACCCAGTCCTGCAGCTGCCCGACCAGGTCGGAGCGGTCCTGCGGCAGCGCGCGCAGGATCTCGTCGATGACCGGCTGGACCTTCTTCTTGTAGTCGGTCAGGTAGCCGCGCCGGTCGTCCCGGATCCGGGCCACCTCGCGCTCGGGGATCTGCTCGAGTTCGGCCCCGCCGTCCCCGGTCAGCTCCACGGTCGTGCCGGTCAGGAACAGGTGCGCCTTGTCGAAGCCCTGCTCCTTGAGGTAGTCCAGGAACACGAACTGGTCCGGGAAGACGTTGGCCTCGTCCCGGTCGAAGTCGTTGAACTCCCAGAGTTCGTCGTCCAGGAAGCAGGGCGGCCCGGCGAACGGGAAGACGTGCGCGGCCTGGTACTGCTCGATGTACTTCAGTGCGCGGGCCATGCCGTTGCGCCGCTTACGGGTGCCGACGGTGTGCTTCATCCGGTCCGGGAAGTCGTAGACCATCGGGTACCAGATGGCGCCTGAGTACTGCAGGAAATGGCCGTGCAGCGGGCCGAAGTCCTCGATCGGGCCCGTTTCGACCGGCCGCGAGTCGTTCTGGTTGTAGATGCGCACCTGCCCGTCGTCCACGGCCAGGCCGGAGTCGCCGAGCGGCCCGTCGGTCGGCGAGACCAGCGCGTTGACCAGCACGCGCAGACCGGAGTCCAGGGTGAGCGCCTCGTTGTTGCGGGTCTGCACGAAGTGCTTGAAGCCGAGGTCCTCGAGCGCCTCGCGCAGGTCGGGCACAGAGAAGTCGGGCAGCAGGACGGTGGCGTCCTTGTTCATGTGCGCCGCCAGCCAGTCCGGGTCGAAGTGGTCCCGGTGCAGGTGCGAGACGTACAGGTAGTCGGCGGCGCCGAGCGGGGCCGGGTCGAGGACCGTGTTGTCCGGGAACGGCACCCAGGAGCCGAAGTAGGCCGGGGTGAACCAGGGGTCGCACACGATGGACCCGGCGGCCGACTCGATGAAAAGCCCGGCGTGGCCGATCGATGTGATACGCACTGCTCGCTCCTCGTGGTGTTCCGGTCACGCTCGGTCGAGGAGCGGCCGTCGCTGCTGTGGCGCCCGGGCCGGGGGCGCTCGTCCCAACCTATCGCGGACGCGGGCACTCCTTTCGTCACATGCTCGCGAGCCGGTACGGTTTCGGCCAGACACCCGATCGCGAATCCACGGCGATCCACGGCCTGGGGAGGAAGCGCGGCGCCGATGCAGCAGGAGCAAGGGGACGTCCGGGGCAGCGGCCTCGGCGTTCTGGTGGGGGCCAGGGCCGACGGCGATCCCGTCGCGTCCGCGCACCTGGCCAGGCTCGCGGACGGCCTCGGGTTCGGCGAGATCATGATCGGCGAGGCCACCGGGCACGACGCCTTCGCGCTGGGCGCCGCGCTCGGCGAGGGGCCGGCCACGCTGTGCCTCGGGCCGCTGCCCGCGGCGGTGCGCGACCCGGTGACCACAGCCCGCGGCGCGGCCACCGTGGCGGCGCTGACCGGCCGGGCGACCGGCGTGGCGCTGGCCGCCTCGACGTCCACCGTGGTCGAGGAGTGGCACGGCCGCTCCCGCTCCGACGCGGTGACGATCGTCGCCGAGTCGGCCCAGGCGCTGCGCGGGCTGCTCGCCGGCGAGCCGGTGGACTACAACGGCGCGCTGGTGCGCACCAAGGGCTTCGAGAGCGCCCTGCCGCCCTCCCGCGCGCAGCTGTCGGTGCTCGCGTTCGGCGCCGAGCTGACCGAGGTCGCGGCGGCCCGCGCGGACCGGCTGATACTCCCGATCGGCACCGTGGAGCACGTCTCCCGGCTGCGCGCCCGGGTCCAGGCGGCGGCGGAGCGGGCGGGCCGGGAGCGGGCGCCGAAGATAGCGCTGTGGCTGCCGGTGGCCGTCGAGCCGGACGCGGAGGGACGGCGCACGATGCTCCGCGACCTGGTGCCGTATCTGCGCTCGGCCGGGTTCAGCGGGATGTTCAGCGAGGCCGGCTTCGGCGAGGTGGTCCGGCTGGCCAGGTCCGGGGCGCACGTGCGCTCGGTGGTGGCCGCCGCGCCGCCGGAGCTGCTGGCCGCCGTCACCGCGGTCGGCGACGTCGCGGCCGTGCGCGCGGTGCTCGGGGAGTTCCGGGCCGTCGGCGTGGACGACGTGATACTGGTCCCGGATCGCGCCGAGACCCTCGAGGCGCTCGCCCCCTGATCCCGCCGCGGCCGCGCGGCGACGCTCACTCCGCGCTCTCGTGCGCGTCGAGATGCCCGTTGGTGGTCCCCAGCGAGTCCTGCCGGGGCACCGTGTAAGGCCGCGAATAGGGCTGGTGCGAGGCGGGCTCCTGCGGCGAATAGGGTTGCTGCGGATACGGATCGTGCGCGGCCAGCCGGGCGGCCGCGGTGTGCGGCGCCGCGCGCTTGGACCGCGCCCGCGCCGTCGCCGAAGCGGCCCGCCGGCGCGCCCGCTCCTCGCGCGCCCCGCGGCGTACCGCGGCCACGGTGAGACCGAGCACCAGCAGGCCGGAACCGAGTGCGCCGCCGCCCAGGATCAGGCCGGTGGCCGCGGTATCGCTCAACGCCCCCTCGAGGCCCGTCATCACGCCGTTGCCCACCCCTTTCCGCCACTCGTGCGCTCTCCTTCCTCTTCGGTTCCCGCTGCGGCGCCGGACGACACCCCTCGCCCGTTTGTTCGCTTCGGCGGGCGGCCGCGCGGCACCCGGCTTAGTTTCAAGGCATGGACGTCGAATCCCCGGACCTGACAGCCGTCGTGCCGCTCGTCCTCGTCCTGCACGACGAGCCGGTGCAGCGTGACGAGATCGTCGAGCGGTTGCGGGGGCATCTCGGCATGCGCTACCGGCTGCTGGCCGCCGCCGGGGTGCGCGAGGCCACCGACGCCCTCGCGCACGCCATCGGCGTCGGCCGGCCGATCGCCCTCGTGATCAGCCTGATGCGGCTGCCCGACGGCAGTGCGATCGAGCTGTTCGGCCACGTGAAGGCCGCCTCCCCGGCGACCCGCCGGATCCTGCTGGCCCGGCCCGCGGACACCGAGGCGACACTGCAGGCCATCACCCAGGGCCAGGTCGACCGGTACCTGGCGCCCGCCGATGGATCGCCGGCCGAGCGACTGTTCCCGATGGTCGACGACCTGCTCGGCGAGTGGGCCGGCCAGCACGGCGCCTCGCAGCTCGGCGTGACCGTGCTCGGCCACCGCTACTCGTCCACGGCGTACCTGGTCAAGGACTACCTCTCGCGCAGCCTGGTGCCGTTCACCTGGTTCGACCTCTCGGACGACCCGCAGGCGCAGGCGATGGCGCGGGACCTGAACCTGCCGAACCCGGCCCCGACGACCGTGCTGCTGGACGACGGCCGGGCACTGTTCGACCCGTCCATCGCGCAGCTCGCACAGGCGCTGGAGCTGACCGAGCCCGCGACGCTGGACCGCTACGACCTGGTCGTGGTCGGCGGCGGCCCCGCCGGACTCTCGGCGGCCGTCGCAGCGGCCTGTGACGGACTGACCGTCGTCGTGGTCGAGGACGACTGCCCCGGCGGCCAGGCGGCCGGCACCGTGCAGATGGACAACCACCTCGGCTTCCCCGCGGGCCTGACCGGAGCCGACTTCGCGCACCGCGCACTGGCCCAGGCCAAGCAGCTCGGCGTGCAGTGGTGCAGCGCGAAGGTGGCGACGGCCCTCCTGCCGCTGCGCGGCGCCCACCGCGTGATGCTGGACGACGGCACGGTCGTCGTCGGAAGGTCGGTGCTCATCGCGACCGGGATGACCTGGCGCAGGCTGGACGCTCCCGGCGTGGAGGAACTGCTCAACGCCGGCGTCTACTACGGCTATTCGAAGGCGGAGACGCGGCAGACGGAAGGCGAGGACGTCGTCGTCGCAGGATCAGGAGACGCAGCGGGCGCCGCCGCACTCGACTTCGCCGAGCACGCCCGCACGGTGGTCCTCGTCGTACGCGAACAGGCCCTCGACGGGGCCGCGATCAGCCTGGAGATGGCCGAACGCGTCGTGGCCACGCCGAACATCCGCGTCGCGTACGACTGCGAGATCGGCGAGGTGCGCGGCTACGGCAGACTCGAGAAGGTGGTGCTGCTCTCCGGCGCCGCGGGCACCGCGGAGGTCCTGACAGCCTCGAACCTGTACGTGCTGACCGGTACCGTCCCCTTCTCCGGCTGGCTGCGCGACGTCGTGGCCCAGGACGAGTACGGCTTCATCCTCACCGACGTCGAGGTGGTGCGCAGGCCCGAGCTGCTCCCGCTGCCGTGGCCCGAGGAGCGCGCCCCGCTGCTCGCCGAGACCTCGGTACCCGGCGTCTTCGCCGCCGGCGACGTGCGCGCCGGATCCGTCAAGCGGATCAGCTCGGCGATCGGCCAGGGCTCCGTGGCCGTGGCGGGCATCGGAAGATACCTCGCATCCCTGTCGGCCGCCGACTGAGCGGGCAGGGAGCGGGAGGGCCGGCCGGGACCGCGCGGGGACCGTGGGCGCCGCTTATCTGATTCGTGCTCTGATTTCCCGGGTCGGCCTCTGCGGCGTACGTTGCGGGACTACCATGGCGTGCTGCGAGGATCGGCGAAGGAGGGGACCGATGCACGAGGGTCATGCGGACCTGAACGCGAGCGCAGACGCGGGTCCGCGGCCGGACTCCGGCGTCGTGCCCGACCACGCCGACCTCCCGTCGGCCGTCGTCGGTATGACGGGCTCCGCGGCGGCGCTGGGAGCCGTAGGCGGGCTGGGGGCCGCGGGTGCCGGCGGACCCGCGGCATACCTGTCCTCCGCCGTGCGCTCCACCACTTTCGACCCGTGGCCGGACACCTCGGTGCACGTGGAGTGGGGCCGCACCGGGGCCGCCCTGGCCGCCGCGCACGGAGACGTGATCGTCGTCGTCGACGTCTTCTCGCTCTCGACAACGCTGTCGATCGCCGTATCCCGCGACTTCACCTGCCTCGTCTACAGCGGCGCCGAGATCGAATCGCTGGGCGGTCCCGCGATGGCTGCCGTACGCCTGGGAGCCAGGCCGCTGAGCCGCAGGCGGAAGGCCGCCGCCGGGCAGGTCTCGCTCTCGCCCGCGAGCCTGCTGGAGGCCGAGCCGGGCCAGCGCGTCATCTTCACGTCCCTGAACGGCGCCTCGGTCGTCAGCGCAGCGTCCAAGGCCAAGGCCGTGCTCATCGGCAGCCCCCGCAACGCCACCGCCTGCGCGGCACTCGCGGCGCAGCTGATGACCAGCGTGCGCGCGGGACGTGTGACCGTCATCGCCTGCGGCGAGCACTGGAGCTCCGTGGACCCCGCCGCCATCGGCACCCGCCCCGCGGCCGAGGACTGGATCGGCGCCGGAGCCGTCTGCGCCGGCCTGGCCGACCTCGGCTACTCCCTCTCCGCCGAGGCCCGCCTCGCTGCCGCGACGTGGTCCCACCCCAGCGCCCTGCCCGACCTCGCCGACTGCGTTTCCGCCCGTGAACTGCGCGCCGCCGGATTCACCGCGGACGTGGAACTGGCCCTCGAAGTGGACGCCGAAGAGAAGGTCCCCGTCCGCATGGCCGGCGAGCAGACGGGCCGGGTCTTCCTGGGCGAAGTGGCGAGGGACGAGTCAGCGGTCTGCGGATAGTCGATCGGCCCTACCTACGTCGCCGACACTCACCTGCGCTCCGCTGCCAATCCGCGCCGCCTACCGCCACAGCCGACACACTCCATCGGACTGCCTACAGCCATCGGAACGCTGCGTCGTCATCGCCGTCTTCTTCGTCGGGATCAGTGGGTGCGGATGGCTCGGGTAGCGTCGACGTAGTCGGCTCGGCAGCGGGTGGCGCCACGCCCGCTGTTTTGACGGACGTGACCATGGCGACGGCTGCCAGGCCGCCGACCAGCCAGCCGGCGACGCCTAGTGTCGTTTCTCCGAGGGCTGTGAAGACTCCGAAGGAGAGCATGCCGAGGGCGGCGACGACCGCGGTCACGCGCGTCCAGCCGCCTTGCTCGGCCGCGTGTCGGAAGAAGCCTCCGCGGCGCCAGTACTGAACGATCGCGACCAAGGCGATAGCGATGTAGAAGAGCGCGAAGGGAAGCGGCAATGCCGGGCCTCGGGAAATCCCTATATGTCCGCGCACAGTCTCCACGACACCGGCGAGCGCCACGAACGGGCCGATGATCGCGAAGGGGATCGCGATGAATCTGACGAGTGTGCGGCGCTCGGCCACCTCCTGTTCGGCTGACTTCCGAGGTAGCCATTTCCATGGCGGGATGCGTCGTAAGCCGGACGACGAGCTCATCGCGGTGCGCGTGTAGGTGTCGGCGAAACCGCGGAAGTTGGTGATGAGTCCCCAGCCGATCGCCGATGCGAAAAGCCCCCACGCGAGAAGGACGAAACCGGACGCATGTTGATCACCGGTCGTAACCGGCGCCGCGAGGGCCATTGTGAACTCCCACTGTCACTCCACGCTCTTTCGCATACAGCGATGAAAGTGAACATCCGCTCAGAAGCCTGAGCAAGCGGTGTGCGACGTGATGCGTAGCACTCTGACGTTTCTGCTGACAGCAGAATGCGGCCTTGGGGCCTGGGGCGACGGGTAACTTGCTCGGCGCGGGGACTGGCGGGCTGCGGGTGACGGGTGGAGGTGGTGGGCGATGACCGGAGGGCGGCGGCGGTTCGGCGGGTTGTTGCGGCAGCGGGATTTCCGGCTGTTCTGGATCGGGGAGACGGTCAACCAGGTCGGCAGCGCCATGGCGCTGATCGGGGTGCCGCTGCTGGCTGTCTTGTATCTGCACGCCACGACGTTCGAGGTCGGTGCCTTGGCCGCGGCGGGGTATCTGCCGTGGCTGTTCGTCGGGCTGCCCGCCGGTGCGTGGGTGGATCGGCTGCGGCCTCGGCCGTTGATGATCGCGTGCGACGTCGCGTCGGCCGCGCTGTATGCGGGTGTGCCTGTGGCGTACGCGTTCGGGGTGCTGAGCATTGGGCAGTTGCTCGTCGTTCAGCTGCTGGCGGGTGCGGCGGCGGTCGTTTTCAGCACGGCGTACCAGGTGAATCTGGCATCGCTGGTCACGGCCGACGAGCTCGCCGAGGGGAATGCGAAGCTGCAGGCCAGCTCCTCGGCGGCGACCCTCGGGGGACGGGGGTTGGCGGGGGTGGTGGCTCAGGGCGTCGGGGCGACGGCGTCGTTGGCGTTCAACGCCGTGAGCTTCCTGGTGTCGGCGGTCTGCCTCATGGTGATCGAGTCTCCTGAGTCGCGGCCTACGGAAGGTTCTCGTGGACGGCGGAGGACGACGTTGTGGCGGGACGTGGCCGATGGCATGGCCTTTGTGTTCGGCGATCCGTATCTTCGGCCGCTGACGATCTTCGTCGGGCTGGCGAACTTCGCGCTCGACGGGCTTGCCGCGCTGGTCGTCGTCTTCCTCGTCCGCGTGGTCGGGGTGTCGGCGGGCGTGACGGGATTGCTCGCGGCGTTGCCCGGGCTCGGCGGGCTGCTGGGGGCGTTCGTGGCGCGGCCGGTCGTCAGCCGGGTCGGGAGTGTGCGGGGGCTGCTGCTCGCCACGGTCGGGGCGCTGCCGTTCGCGCTGCTGATTCCGTTGGCGGGGCACGGTGCGGGCCTCGCGCTCTACGTGGTGGGGACGTTGATCGCGGCGGGCGGCGTGACGATGGGCAGCATCATCCTGGCCACGTTCCGGCAGGCCTACAGCCCGCCCGGCATGCTCGGCCGGGTCACCGGGACCATGCGGCTCGTGACTCTGGGGGTGGGGCCGTTCGGCGCCCTTTTCGGAGGCGCGCTGGGCACGTGGCTCGGGGCGAGGGACGCGCTGTGGATCGTGCTCGGCGTCCTCGCGGTCGCTGGAACTCCGCTGCTGAGCCGGACCTTCGTCCGTCGGCGCGACCTGCCGGGCGCGCCGACGGACGGTCGGCTCGATGCGCAGGATCAGTCGGCCCGGCAGGGGGACGAGACGGACGAGCGCGGGCCGGCGAAGTCGGGGATGGGGCGCGGATCGTCGACGGGGGCGTAGCGGCCCTCGACGAGCTCGTAGTCCCAGGCGGGGCCGTCGGTCAGCAGCGTGCGCAGGGCGGCGAGCAGGCGGTCGACGTCGGCCGAGGTCGAGCCGACGCCGAAGGACGCGCGGATCGCTCCGTCGGCGGCGAGGCCGAGCTTGCCGAGGAGCGGGTGCGCGCAGAAGCGGCCGTCGCGCACGCCGATGCCGTGCTCGGCAGACAGGTACGCGGCGACCCAGCCCGCGTGGTGGCCGGAGACGGTGAAGGAGACGACGCCGATCGCGTCGACGGGGGAGGAGGGAGAGGCGGCAGTGGAGGAAGCCGGAGCAGCGGCCGAGGCGCCCGAAGGCGAACCCTCGCCGTCAGCCCAGATGCTCAGCACGCTGATCTCCGGAAGCTGCGCGAGGCCGGCCAGCAGCCGCTTGCGCAGCTTGTCCTCGTGCTCGGCGAGTGCGGCGCCGCCGACGGACGCGAGTTCCTCGCACGCCCGCGCGAGCGCCGCCGCGCCGAGGACGTTGGGGGTGCCGCCCTCGTGCCGGGCCGGGCCGGTGGCCCAGTCGGTCGAGGCGGTGCCGACCTCGCGGACGGCGCCGCCGCCGGCGAGGTAGGCGGGAGCGGCGTCCAGCCAGTCGCCGCGGCCGACGAGCACGCCGGCGCCGTAGGGCGCGTAGAGCTTGTGGCCGGAGAGCGCGAGGTAGTCGACGCCTGAGTCGGCCAGCGAGACGCGGCGATGCGGGGCCAACTGCGCGGCGTCGACGGCGATGCGGGCGCCGTGGCGGTGCGCGATCCGGGCGAGCTCCTTGATCGGGAGCAGTTGGCCGGTCACGTTCGAGGCGCCGGTCACGGCGAGCAGCGCGGTCGGCGTGGCGGCCAGCGCGTCCTCGACGGCGGCGAGCGTTTCGCGGATGGTCGGAGCGGCCTCCAGGACCGCGTCACCGCGGCGCTGCCAGGGCAGCAGGTTGGCGTGGTGCTCGATGTCGAGGTAGAGGACGCAGCCCCCGGCGGGCACGCAGTGCGCCAGCAGGTTCAGGGCGTCGGTGGTGTTGCGGGTGAAGACGACCAGGTCGTCCTCGCGGGCGCCGAGGAAGCGTCCGATACAGTTGCGGGCGTTCTCCAGCAGCGCGGTGGACACCTGCGACGCGTAGCCCGCCCCGCGGTGCACGGACGCGTAGTACGGCAGCGCTGTCGCCAGGTGGTCCGCCACCGCGCGCAGAGCGGGCGCGGAGGCGGCGTAGTCAAGGTTCGCGTAGGGAGTCGAGCCCCCGGTCACCAGCGGTACCGGCAGTCCGGCGCCCACCACCGGAAGCAGCGCATCAGTGCATTCGGCCGTTGCGAAGACAGTCATGGTCTCGGTCATAGCAGTTCGCCCCTGGAGGGTTCAGGGAAACGCGACGACGGTTATACCGCGGTGACGGTGTACCGAATGCCGTACCGGGGCGTATGGAGACGTCCACGAATCCGCGCTTGCCGTACGCCTTCCGCACGGCCCGGTCCTCACCCGGGGCACCCCATCGCGGACGAAGGGTTGCCGACCAGCGAGCCGGGGCTTATCGCTGGCACTCATGACCTTGATCGAAGACGCTAGCACGCGGTCCCGGCCGCGCGCATCCGCTGTCCGCTCCCTAAGACGGATTCACCCATTACCATCGTGTGAGCCGGGCAGGCAGGAGCATCCGAGCCGGGCAGGCAGGCGTACGAGCGGGTGACGGGGCGACGACGGAGATCCGGTGGAGATCAGGGCTTTCCCAGGCGCGGACGCGGACGACTCCGTCCTCGCCCGCTTCCACGCGCTTTTCGCGGCGGACGGCCGGCGCACGTTCCCGGGCTTCCCGGAGCAGCCGTACGCGGGGTACGCGGCGAACATGCGCGCGAGCCGGCACTACGACCTCGGCCCGCGGCGTGTCTGGGCCGCGTGGGAGGACGGCGAGCTGCTCGGCTACGGCACCGTCGTCTATCCGGACCGCCACATGCTCGAGACCGCGATCCCGCGCGTCATCGTCGACGAGGCGCATCGACGGCGCGGTACGGGCACGGCGCTGCTCCGCGAGATCGTCGCGGACGCGCGTGCCGAGGGGCGGGCCACGCTCGCCTGCGAGCAGGTCAGGATCGGCACCGACGGCGAGCACTGGGCCCGCACCGTCGGCTTCGCGAACACGCAGCTCAGGCGCTGGCAGATGCTGCACGTCGCGGACGTCGACCCGGCGCGGTGGGAGGTTCCGGTGCCCGCGGGCTACCGGCTCGTGCAATGGACCGACGCCGCACCGGACGACCTGGTCGCGGCCTTCGCGCGGGCGCGCAACGCGATCGCCGACGCCCCGCACGGCGAGTCCTCGCTCCGTGAGCCGGAGTGGACGGTCGCGCGGATCCGGCAGGCCGAGGCGGACATCCGGGCGGCGGGCGAGGCCGCGCGCTTCGTCGTCGCCGTGCACGAGCGGACCGGAGCCGTCGCCGCGGTCACCGGGATGCTCCTCGAACCCGGCCGGGCGGATCTCTGCTGGCAGCGGGACACGGCCGTCGTCGCCGATCACCGCGGCCTCGGACTCGGCCGCGTGGTCAAGGCGGCGATGATGCGCTGGCTGACCGCCGACATCCCCGGCCTCGGTAAGATCGTCACCAACACCGCCGCGGACAACGCGTCGATGAACCGGGTCAACGAGCAGGTCGGGTACACGCACTACGCGGACATCGGCCTGTTCGAGGCCTCCGTCGAGCAGATCGGCGCGGCCCTGGGGACGGCCGCAGCCGTCCCCGCGCCGCGCACCGGAGCCCCATCCGCCGCTACTACCGGGCCCCGAACTTCTGCAGGCCCTTCTGGACTTCGGTGAAGTCCATCACCGGAATCACGTCGATCCCGGCGCCGAGCTCCTGGAAGAAGGGCTCGGCGATGGTCGGGATGTCGGAGAGGTCGGCGAGGTCGAACACGAAGAACCCGGTGCGCTTGCCGTTGTGCGCGCCGAAGTACACGGCCTCGGGCTTGAGCGCCTCCAGCGTGGACTGCACGACCTGCCCCAGCCGGTTGTCGCGGATCGCGGCGTTGGCCTTGTCGGTGTCCATCTCGACCGTCAACAGAACCCGCATGATGTCACCCGCCTCACGTAGAAAGAATTCAAACCGTATGCGGGTAATTCTCGTCCGAATGGATCATGACCGAAAGCCGCACGGCGCAGTAGCTGCGCCATGCGGGTGAGGATCCTTAGCTCGCCTCACGAGAGGCCGCCGAACGGCCCGGAAGCGGGCTACGCCTCCCGGGCCGCCTTCGCCAGCTCCGCGCCGAAGGCCGACTCGTCGCCCTCGACCGCCACGACCAGATCCTGCGGACGCAGCACCGCGCGCACGGCCTCGTTGACCTCGTCGAGGGTGACCTCGAGCAGCCGGGCGTGCTCGGTGGTGATGTAGTCGCCGGGCAGGTCGTGCCTGGTCATCTCGATCAGCCGGTCGCCGACCGCGCCCGGGCTCTGCAGGCCGATCGGGGTGGCGCCGGCCAGGTAGGCGCGGGTCAGCTCCAGCTCGGCCGCGGTCGCGCCGCCGTCGAAGAACTCGTGGATGATACGCAGCGCGTCGGCCACGGCCGGGGCCGTCGAGTCCGTCTGCACCTCGGTGTTAGCGGAGTAAAGGCCCTGCGGCCGGCCCAGGTCGAAGGACGAGTGCGCGCCGTAGGTGTAGCCCTTCACCTCGCGCAGCTCCTGGTTCAGCCGGGAGCTGAACGAGCCGCCGAGGATCGTGCTGGCCACGCGCAGTGCCACGATGTCCACGCCCGCGGCCATCAGCTCCCTGCGGGTCGGCACCGGGTGCCCGATGCGCAGCGTCGACTGCACCGCGCCCGGACGGTCCGCGATCGTCAGCCGCTGCCGTTCGGCCAGCGGGGCGCCGCCGTCCGGCGTGGTCGGATCCCCGGTCGCCGCGTCCGCGAACACCGCCGCGGCCAGCGCCTCCAGATCCAGCAGATCCAGATCGCCGGCCACCAGCAGCACGCCGGGCCCGCGCAGCCAGCGCGCGTGGAACTCCTTCACCGCGGCGCCGGTCAGCGCGGCGGTGCTCTCCGGCGTGCCGCCGGCGAGACGGCCGTAGCGCGCCTGCTCGCCGTACAGGGCGTTGCGCAGCGCCTGCTGCGCGCGCATGCCGGGCCGGGCGAACTGCTCGCGCTTAGCCGAGGCCAGGTCGCTCAGGAAGCGGCGGGTGTCCACGTCGCGGAACGCGGGACGGCGCACCGCCTCGGCCAGCAGGCCGACGCCCGCCTCCGCGCGGGAGACCGGCAGGTCGATGGTCACCTTCGTGCTCTGCCAGCCGCTGTCCACGCCCCAGCGCCCGCCGAGGGACTCGACCGCGGCGCCGAACTCGTCGGCCGTGTAGTTCTCGGTGCCCTCGTCGAGCAGGCTCGCGGTGGCCCGGGACAGGCCGTCCAGCGCCACGGCGCCGTCCGCCGGCAGCGGCTCGGCCAGCGCGCCGCCGCCGAGCATCACGCCGAGCCAGGCGAGCGGCTGGCCGGGCAGGTGCGCGGCGACGACCCGGCCGCCGGCCAGCTCGAGCTTGCGCACCTCGGGGAAGACATACGGCCGCTGGGCCGCCGCGGTCGGACGCGCGGCCAGTCGGGGTGAGGTCACGTCAGTTCCCTTCGCTCGCGGTGGAAACCCGGTACTCCAGGGTGACCCGGTTGTTCGGGGTGAAGATCCGCTCGGCGGCGGCCCGCACGTCCTCGGCGGTCACGCTCAGCAGCTCGGGCAGCCGGTCGCGCACCCGGTCCGCGGCGCCGAACAGCACAGCGTGCCGGCTCAGCTGGTCAGCCCGGGAGCCGACCGAGGACAGCTCGCGCGCCCAGTCCGCCTCCAGCATCGAGCGGGCGCGGTCCAGCTCGGCCCCGGTCGGAGCCAGGGTCGCCGCCTGCTCGCAGACCTCGAAGTACGCCGCCAGCAGCTCGGCCGGGTCCACGCCGGGGCGCGGGGTGACCATGCCGCTGAGCATCGACTCGTGCCAGGCCAGCTGCCAGGACGCCAGGTAGGAACCCTCGGCCTGGGCCAGTTCGCGCTTGGTGACCAGCTCGCTGAACAGCCGCGCGCCGCGCCCGCGGCCGAGTACCGCGGCGAGCACCTCGTCGGCCGCCGCGCCGGGCCGGCCGAACCGGGTGGCCCGGAAGCCGAAGAAGAAGCGGGGCAGCGGCACCGGCTCCTCGATCACCTCGTGCACCGGGCCTTCGATCCCGGCCGGCAGCGCGGCCACCGACGGGGCCGCCGGGCGCGGCCGGGCGGGCAGCGCGCCGAAGTACTCCTCGGCGAGCCCGCGCACCTGCGCCTCGTCCGCGTCCCCGACGACGGTCAGCACCGCGTTGTCCGGGGAGTAGTAGGACTCGTAGAAGGCGGTGAAGTCGGACTGCTCGGCGCTGTCCAGCTCGGCCATCGAGCCGATCGTCGAGTGGTGGTACGGATGGCCCTCGGGGTAGGCGAGCGCGAGCAGGATCTCGGCCCAGCGGCCGTAGGGCACGTTGTCGTACCGCTGCCGCCGCTCGTTCTTGACGACCTCGCGCTGGTTGTCCAGGTTCTCCTGGGTCAGCGCCAGGCTGCCCATCCGGTCCGCCTCGAGCCACAGCGCCGTCGGCAGCGCCGCGCTCGGCACGGTCTGGTAGTAGTTCGTCCGGTCCGCGCTGGTGGTGGCGTTGATCGCACTGCCGCCGACCTCCTGCAGGACACTGAAATGCTCGGTCTTGCCGACCTGTGCCGAGCCCTGGAACATCAGGTGCTCGAAGAGGTGCGCGAAGCCGTGCTTGCCGGCCGGCTCGTGCCGCGAGCCGACGTTGTACCAGAGGTTCACGCCCGCGATGGGCGAGGTGCGGTCCTCGCACACCACCACCCGCAGGCCGTTGTCCAGCGAGAACTGCCGCACCGGCCAGCGGAAGCCGCCGTCCGCGGCGGGGTTCTCGGCGGTACCTTCGCTCGGCTGTCGCACCACGCGCCCTCCAGGCAGGGTCTCGGATCCACTCGCTCCTGACGCCCAACATACAGGGCGGGCCGGATGATCGAAGGGCCGCGCGGCTCCTGAGGATTTCATCGGGAATTTCCCAGCTTGCCCGAAGGTTCATGATGCATGCTGCGGTGATGGAGCGGGGATCTTCCTCTTAGCCCGCCGGATGACGACTTGGGGAGCGTGCGCCATGGATTTCGACCTCGGCCCCTCCAGGATCCTGCCACGCTGGGTCGTCGTGTTCTTCGTCGGCGGCGCCGTGGTGCTGATCCCGTGGATCGTGCTGATGTTCACGGTGCCGGGCGCGGTGGACGTCACCCCGCGCTGGGAACTCGTCTGGGGCGGCTTCGACTGCTTCCTGGTGCTCGGCTTCGCGCGCACGGCCTTCAACCTGATGCGGCGCTCGCCGCGCGGCGCGGTCACCGCCGCGATGACCGGCACGATGCTGCTGATCGACGCCTGGTTCGACGTGCTCACCACGCACCGCGGAGGCCAGCTGATATCGATCCTGATGGCCGCGTTCGCCGAGATCCCGTGCGCGCTGATCTGCTTCTACGTCTCCCGCCGGATCACCGACCTGTTCGAGCAGACGAAGGAATACCTGGTCGCGGCCGGGTTCACGGTGCGGGCCGGCCGCGTGGTCCCGCCGGCCGGCTTCCCCGGCGCCCCGGTCCGGGCCGAGCCGTCGGCCGTGCCGGTCGCCGCCGCCGAAGCGGCAGGCCCCGGAAACGCATCAGGGCCCGAACCCGCCGTGTCAGCGGATCCGGGCCCGGTGCTCCGGCAGATCTCAGAGCGCGGTCTTGGCGCTCCAGTAGGCCAGCAGGGGCTCCTCGCCGAGCAGCTCTAGGCCGGCCTCGGCGCCGCGCTTGCGCCGGGTGATCCACAGCGCCAGGTCCGAGGCCGTGCCGCGCACCGCGGCGGCGCCCTTGACGTGCGCGTGCGACCAGCGGAAGCCGTGCGGCTCGAGCGTGATCAGCCATTCGCCGGGCAGCTCGCTCTCGTCCAGGTCCGTGGCGTGCAGGTGGATCGTCTCGCCGTCGCCGTGCAGCTCGCGCACCGCCGGGCGGAAGCGCTTGGTGTATGGAACGTTGGCCAGGAACTCGTCGATGGCGTCCACGGCCGCCGCCTGCTCCAGCGCGGTCGCCTCGCCGAGCACCGCCAGCTCGACGTCCACCCGGTGGATCGCCGTCTCGTGCAGCATCCGGCGCAGCCAGAAGCGCACGTGCTGGTCGCCGCCCCACGCATAGCACGGCGCGTCCAGGTCGGCCCGGCCCAGCGCCTCCACGAGCGCGGCGCCGCCCGCGGCGACCCACTCGGGCGCGGCGGACCAGGCTTCCTTCGGGAAGCCGATCTCCTGCGCGCCCAGCTCGATCCGCTCCTGCGGGAGCCGGGTGACGATGGCGGTGGCCCAGCGGTGGATCCGGCCGAGGTGCTCGACCAGGTCGGCCAGGGCCCAGTCCGGGCAGGAGAGGACCGGACGGCCTGGATCTGCCTGGGCGATCAGCGTGGCGACCCGGGCCACGTCCGCCTTGATCAGGTCCAGTACGCGGGGGGCTTCGAGGGCATGGCAGGCGGGCGACGGGGCGAGGGTGGGCACCGGTCGGACTCCTTCACGGATGACGGGACCGTCCGCGGGTACGCGGAAGCGGCGAGTTGACTGCGGTCAGGTGTGGCGGAGCGTTCTCGCACAACGCTCCACCCGAGGGAGTGAAATTACGCGGTATCGCTGGATTCTGCCCCGATCAGGGCGAAGCCATGCGTTCCGCGGATGAGTTGATTCAGCATGCCCGGTCCGCGGCCGGTACGCCACGTGAGATAGATCATGCGCGCTGCGGTCCCGCCGCGCCGCGCCTCGGTAGAGTTGGATCCTTAAGAAGATCGGTGGAATCCCGGCGAGGGAGTCTGAAGTGAGTTGGGGATTGGCGGGCGCTCTGATCGCCTGCCTCTGCTACGGGGTGGCCACCGTCTTCCAGGCGATGGGCGCCCAGCGCGTCGAGGGTTCCGAGGGAGTGGACCCGCGGCTGCTGATGCGCGTGCTCGGTTCGCTGCCGTTCCTGCTCGGCACGGCCATGGACGCGCTGGGCCTGATCTTCAACCTCTTGGCGCTGCGCCAGCTGCCGCTCTTCGAGGTGCAGGGGATCGTCAACACCAACCTCGCGGTCACCGCGGTGTTCGCGAGCGTGCTGCTGAACATCCACCTGACGAACAAGGACAAGCTCGCGGTCGCGGCCGTCGTCGGCGGCCTCGTGCTGCTCGGCCTCGCCTCCGGTCCCGAGGGGGCCGGCGGCTTCACGATCGCCGGACGCTGGGCGCTGCTCGGCGTCTCGCTGCTGCTCGCGGTCACCGCGCTGGTGCTCGGCAACGTCTACAAGAGCGCGCACCCCGCTTTGCTCGGCACGGTGGCGGGCTTCCTGTTCGGCGTCTTCGGGATCGCGGTGCGTGTGCTGCCCTCGATCGATCCGGCGAAGCTGGTCACCGAGCCGGCCGCGTACGCCGCGGTGATCGCCTCGGTCACCGGCTTCCTGTTCTTCACCACGGCGCTCCAGCGCGGCTCTGTGAATGCGACCGCCGCCGCGCTGGTGGTGGGGGAGACGGCGGTGCCCGCGCTGATCGGCCTGACCCTGCTCGGCGACAGCGCGCGGCCCGGCTACGGCGTGGTGGGCGCCTTCGGCTTCATGCTCGCGGTCGGCGGCGCGCTCGAACTCGCTCGCTTCGCCGAGATCCCCGAGCAGGAGCCGGGCGGCGACGGCGGCGACCTACTGGATCAGACCTCTGATGAGCGGGACAGGGAGGCCGGCGCGGGCACCGAACCGCCCGGCTCCGCCGGCTCGGCCTCGCCCTCGTCCTCGGCCATCTCCTGAAGCGTCTCCTGGTCCCTGGCCCGCTGCTTGCGGCGCTTGACCAGGACGAGCGCCGCGATCGCGACGGCGATGACCCCGAGCAGCGAGTAGCTGACCACCGAGGTGTAGTGCTCGACCCGCTGCCAGGCGGAGCCCGCCAGGTAGCCGACCAGGATGTACGCGGTGGCCCAGGTGACGCCGCCGATCGCGTTCCACAGCAGGAACGTGCCGTACCTCATCCGGCTCGTCCCGCACAGGCCGGGCACCAGCGCGCGCAGCACCGAGACCCAGCGGCCGGAGAAGACCGCGCGGCCGCCGAGCCGGTGGATGGTCTGCTTGCCCTGCTCCACGTGCTCCGGCTTGACCAGCCGCTTCGGCAGCCGCCCGAGCAGCGAGTCGCCCCAGCGCCCGCCCACCCAGAAACCGATCGAGTCGCCGACGATCGCGCCCAGGATCGCCGCAGCGAGCACGCCGGGCAGCGAGACCCTGTGCTCGTAGGCGAGGAATCCGCCCACCACGACCGCGGTCTCGCCCGGCACCACGAATCCCAGGAAGACCGAGGACTCCAGGGCAGGCAGCAAGAAGACCAGCCCCAGCGCGGACCAGCCGCTGAAGATCAGCAGGTGGTTGATGATCGTGTTGAGCATGTCAATCCCCCGTGTCGTCGCCGAGATACGCCAGCAGCGCCTCGTGCAGCAGTCCGTTCGACGTCATTCCGGAACCGGCCGCGGGCGAGGGGTCCCCGTCCACGGCGCTGAACCGGCCCCCCGCCTCGGTCACGATGATCGCGGGCGCGGCCACGTCCCACAGGGACAGCTCCGGCTCCGCCGCGATGTCCACCGCTCCCTCGGCCACCAGCATGTGCGACCAGAAGTCCCCGTAGGCGCGGGTGCGCCAGCACGCGCGGGAGAGCGCCAGGAAGCCCTCGAGCTTGCCGTACTCCTCCCAGGAGATCACCGAGGAGTAGGCGAAGGAGGCGTCCTTGAGCTCCTTGACCTTCGAGACCTGAAGCCGGCTGGCCTGGGAGAGCGAGCGGCCGGTGTAGGCGCCGCCGCCGGCCGAGGCCCACCAGCGGCGGCCCAGCGCGGGCGCCGAGACCACGCCGACGACGGGCTTGCCGTCCTCCATCAGCGCGATCAGGGTGGCCCACACCGGCACCCCGCGCACGTAGTTCTTGGTGCCGTCGATCGGATCGACGATCCAGGTGCGCCGGCCGTCCGCGCGGCCCGTGACGGTGCCGAACTCCTCGCCCAGCATCGAGTCGCGCGGACGGGACCGGCCGAGCGCGGTCCGCAGCAGCTCCTCCACCGCCCGGTCGGCGTCGCTGACCGGGGTCAGGTCGGGCTTGGTCTCGACCTTGAGGTCGAGGGCCTTGAAGCGCTGCGTCGTGAGCGAATCAGCCTGATCCGCCAGCACGTGCGCGAGCCTGAGGTCGTCGTCGTATCCCGTCACACCACCAAACTACCGTTTGCGGCCGCCGGGACGCTCTCAGCTGCCGGTACCGGCTTGTACCGCCTCGACGTGCAGGGTGACCACGTCGCCCTTGCAGGCCGTCGAGTCGAAGGCGATGTACAGCAGGTTGCCGGTGTTCGGCGGATAGACCTGCAGGTAGGTCGTCGGCGCCGGCCGGCAGGTCGTCTGCGGCCAGTTGGCCGCGTCGCCGATCTGCAGGACCGCGTACGCGTGGCCGCCCGGCTGCAACGTCACCGGCGAGGGGGTCACCTGCGAGTTGCGGGCGGCGGGCCGGCCCACCTGCTGCACCGGCGTGCCCGCGCCGAAGGAGACGCCCGGGTAGCCGTACATGGTGCACGGCTTGTTGTTCAGATTCTTGAAGACGATGTCGACGTAGATCGATCCGGCCGTCCCCTGCTCACCGCTGACCGAGCCGTTGAGATAGCGCGCCGAGCACGTCGCGACGCCGGAGGAACCGCTGCCGCCGCTTCCGGTGCCGTTACCGCCGCCCGCGGAGCTGTTCCCGCCGACGGTTCCGGTCGCGTTCGCCGGAGTCGCCGAGGCGGGCGCCGCCGTCGTTCCGGCGGCGCCGGTGCCCGCGCCCGCCGTCGTGTGCGAGCCCGAAGCGGTGCTCGCCGCGTTCCCGCTCCCCGAAGAGCCGCCGACGCATGCCGTGCAGAGGACCAGCGTGCCCGCGGCCACTCCCAGAGCCGATATGACCTGCTTCATCGATCCACTCCCTTCCACCCCGAGACGGCTTGCGCCCGTACGGTCCGTACCCGCCCGGCTACAAGCAGAGACCTTCCTTTCGGGCATTCGGTTGGAGCGTTCCGCGCGGCGGATCCGTTGACGGCCCAGGTCGGCGGGGCGACACTTAAACCGAACGTTCGGTCGGTTGGGAGCTGGGCAATGACGACGCCCTGCGGCCTCCATCCGGCCGTTCCGGCGGGCGCGGTTTCCTTGAGCGGCCCCGGGGAAAAAGAGCCCTATTTCACTCCGGCCCGGGACAAGGACCGCCGCTATCCGACATACCATGAGTTGTCTAGGGAGGTGCGAGGCCTGTGAACACACGTGTGCGCGCCCTGACGACGCTGGCCAGGACGCTTAAGCCGCTGGACGCCTACGTGCTGGGCCTCGGCGACGACGCGCTGATCGCCTCGCACCGGCTCACCGAGTGGCTCACCCGCGCCCCCGACCTGGAGGAGGAGGTCGCGCTGGCGAACGTGGCGCTCGACCAGCTCGGCCAGGCCAGGTTCCTGCTCGGCTACGCGGGCCGCTCCAGCGGCCTGACAGAGGACGAACTCGCCTACCGGCGCGGCGACCGCGAGTATCGCAACTGCCTGCTGGTCGAACTGCCGAACGGCGATTTCGCGCACACGATCCTGCGGCTGCTGTTCTTCAGCGCGTATCAGCGCGGGCTCTACGAGGCGCTGAGCGAGTCCGCCGACGACGAACTCGCCGCGTTCGCCAAGGAGGCCTGCGTCGAGGTCGATTCCCACTACGAATACGCCGCCGGGTGGACCCTGCGGCTCGGCGACGGCACCGAGGAGAGCCACGACCGCGCGGGCGCCGCGCTGGCCGAGCTCTGGCCGTACACGGCCGAGCTGTTCGCCGGCGACGACCTGGTCACCGCGCTCGCCGCCGAGGGCCTGGTGCCCGACCCGGAGGCGATCCACGGTCCGTGGATGGAGCGGGTCGTCTCGATCCTCGCCGATGCCACGCTGGGCACCTCGCCGAGCGTCACCTGGCGGCCCGGCGGCGGCCGGAGCGGGCTGCACACCGAGGCACTGAGCCACCTGCTCGCCGAGATGCAGTCCGTGCACCGCGCGCACCCCGGGGTCACCTGGTGACGGTCATGGACCACGCCCGCACTGCCGGTTCCGCCGGTTCAGCCGACACGACACGTCCCTCGGCCCATCGGCTCGTCTCCCGGATCCCCGACCCGGTGTTGCCCTGGGCCGAGCCGTTCCCGGCGGTGCGGGCATGAGCCTGGCCTTCCACCCGCTCCGTGTCGGGGTGCTCGACGCCCTCACGCCCGACGCGGTGCGGATCATCCTCGAGGTGCCGGAGGAGCTGGCGGAGGCGTACCGCTACATCGCGGGCCAGCACGTGACCATCCGTTTCTCGGCGCAGGGCCCTGACGGCGAAGTCGTCGAACTGCGACGCTCGTACTCGCTGTGCGCCCCGCCGAGCGAGAAGGCCCCGCGCACGCTGCAGATCGCGGTCAAGCGCTCGGTTCCCGGCGGCTTCGGCGACTACGCCGTGCGCAAACTGGCCGTCGGCGACACCCTCGACACGCTCACGCCCACCGGCCGCTTCCACGCGTACCCCGAGCCGGGAACGCACCACGTCGCCATCGTGGCGGGCAGCGGGATCACGCCGGTCTACGCGATCCTCGCCGACCGCCTCGCGCACGATCCGGCCAGCCGCGTCAGCATCGTGTTCGGCAACCGGACCACGGCCGAGATCATGTTCCTCGAGGACCTCTCCGACCTGAAGGACCGTTACGGCGCGCGGCTGAACCTGCTGCACGTCCTCTCCCGCGAGGAGCGCGGCATCCCGCTGCTCAGCGGCCGGATCGATGCGGAGCGCCTGCCGGCCCTGCTCGCCGCGGTCGACGCCACCGCGGACGACGCGTACTACCTCTGCGGCCCGACCGCCATGGTCGAATCCGCCCGCGACGTGCTGCACGGGATGGGCGCCGAGCGCGTGCGCTTCGAGCTCTTCGACAGCGGCCCGCGCCGGGTCCCGCACCCCGAGGCCAGACCCGCCGAGACCGCGACGGCCACCCTCAACGTCACCCTCGCCGGTCGCACCAGCGTCTGCGCCATGCGCCCGGACGACGCCTGCGTCCTCGACGCCGTCCTGCGCCACCGGCCCGACGCGCCGTACTCCTGCACCGCGGGCGCCTGCGGCACCTGCCGAGCGAAGGTCACCGCCGGCGCCGTCGAGATGACCCACGATTACGCGCTGGAGGCCGCCGAGAAGGCCGCCGGCTTCGTCCTGACCTGCCAGTCGCTGCCGACGACCGGCGTCGTCGACCTCGACTTCGACGCCTGATCGTTCTGGCGCCTGATCAGACCCGGCGCCTGATCACGCCGACCGCGCCAGGGCCAGCCGCCGGACGTCGAGGATCACGCCGGACGGCCGGTCGAAGGAATCGAAGCGAATGCGCCGCTCGTCCACACCGAGTTCGAGCAGCGGAGCCACGGTGCCGGCCACCATCGGCCCGGGGCCGGCGAGGAAGACGTCGTGCCGGGTCCAGTTGTCGTGCTCCATCGCCTGACGCTGCAGCACATCGGCGAGCGTGCCGCGCTCGCCGCGGAAGCGGTAGTCGCCGGATACGCACGGGACGACGCGCAGGCACGGATCGCGGCGGACGAGCGTGGAGAGCTTGTCCATGGCATATAAGTCCTCCGCTCGGCGTACGCCGAAGTAGAGGTGCACCCGCCTGCGGTCATTCCAGCGGCTCAATTCCTCGGCGAGAGCGACCATCGGCGCGAGCCCGGTGCCGCCGCCGACGAGCAGGATGTCGCGCTGCGAACGCGGGTCGCAGACCATGGAGCCCATGGGAGGCCCCAGGCGCACGGTGTCGCCGACGTACGTGTGATGCACCAGCGCGGAGGAGACCCAGCCCGCGTCGATCGCCTTGACGTGCAGGGAGAGCAGGCCGTCGGGCGCCGGCGCGTTCGCGATCGAATACGACCGCCACACCCGCGGCCAGCGCATCGTCTCCACCGACGTGTACTGCCCGGCCTTGTACGGGTACGGCGAATCCGGCTCCAGTGTGACGATCGCCGTCGAGCCGTTCGGCCGCGCGTGCCCGACGACGCGGGCGGTCCACCAGGGCGGAGCGGTCAGCGCAGCCTCGTTCGCCGCCTCCACCATCAGCCCCGCGACGCGCTGGAACGCGGCGCTCCAGCAGCCGTCCATCTCGGCCGTCCAGCGCTGCCCGGCGAACCTGCGCAGAGTGCTCAGCAGGCAGCGGCCGACGACGCCGTAATGCTCGGGCCGTACGCCGAAACGCCGGTGGTCGCGGCCGAGCTGGCGCACGTATTCTTCGAGCGCCTCCGTCTCGTGCGCCCGGTGCACCAGCGTGACCAGCGCCGTGATCAGCCGGTCCCGGTGCGCGTCCATCATCGGCGGGAACAGGTCCCGCAGCGACGGGTCCTCGAGGAACAGCAGCGCGTAGAAGTGGCTCGCCAGTTTGTCCGCCTCGGTCTCGACCAGCGCGAACGACTCCTGAATGAGGCGGGGATCGAAGGGCGTCGGCATCCGGGGGTCCCCTCGTGGTCGGTGGCTTGGGCTCCCGCCCGGCGGCAGGCCGTCGGGACGAGTTGGTCCTCACGCTAGGTCATCCGGCTACTACGCGTGGTGCGTTCGGGTAAATTCGCTGGTCCACGCCAGGCTCGATCCGCGACCGAACGGGCGTATGACGATGACTCAGGGTGACCCGGGCGTGAGCGACGTCACTCGACGCGACCGGTCCGCAGTGCAAGGATCGGCGGCATGACTACCGCTCTCATCACCGGCGGCACGGCCGGCATCGGGCGCGCGTTCGCCGACAGGTTCGCCGCGCTCGGCTACGATCTCGTCCTGGTCGCCCGGAACCGGGAACGGCTCGACGAGGCGGCCGCCGAGCTGCGCGGCGAGGCCGGCGAGGAGCGCAAGCACGGCCCGGTCCGGGTGGAGACGCTCAGCGCGGACCTCGCCACGGTCGAGGGCCGATCGCTGGTGGAGGGCCGGCTGGGGGAGAAGGACCGGCCGGTCGACATCCTCGTCAACAACGCGGGCTTCGGCCTCGGCCACTCGTTCCGTTCCGGCAGCCTCGACGACGAGGAGCGGCTGATCGACGTGCACATCCGCGCGGTGCTGCGCCTCACCCACGCCGCCCTGCCCGGCATGGTGCTGCGCGGCAAGGGTTCGGTGATCAACGTCGCCTCGGTGGCGGCGTTCGTCCCGCGCGGCACCTACAGCGCGTCCAAGGCCTGGGTTGTCAGCTTCAGCGAGTCGGTGGCCGCCGAACTGAACGGAACCGGCGTGCGCTGTATGGCCCTGTGCCCCGGCTTCACCCATACCGAGTTCCACGACCGCGCCGAGGTCGACCCCAACGGGATCCCGAGCTGGATGTGGCTCGACGCCCTCGACGTCGTCGACGCCGCGATCGACGATCTCCGCAAGGGCCTGACGGTGAGCGTCCCGAGCGTGAAGTACAAGGCCCTGGTCGGCGTGAGCAAGGTGGTCCCGCGGCGCCTGAGCACCCGCGTCGGCCGCGGCGTCTCCAAGCGCTGGTAGTCCGGCGCGCAACAGGAGCGCGCATCCTGTCGTCGAACTTCGCGATGAGCTCGTCATCGTGCCCTGACACCCACGCCTCGAGCACCTCGAGGGCGAGCCGTCCGGCCTCGCGTGGACTGACGTGCTCGACTACCGCCGCCCGGCTCGACTGAGTGGTCAGCTCTCGGTGAGACCGCTACTTCTGCGCGAAGTAGCCGGCGCGCTCGATGTCCTCGACGAGGCCGGGCTGCCGGGGATCCCAGCCGTAGCGCTCGCGGGTGACAGTGCTGGAGGTGGGGTTGTCGATCTGCGCGAAGCCGGCGAAGCCGCCGAAGTAGGCCGGGATCTCGTCGCCCGCGACGGACTTGACCGGCACGTTGAGCCCGGCGCCGATGGCCTCGGCGATGCGGCGAACCTCGACGCCCTGCTCGGCGGCGGCGTGCAGGCTGCTTCCGGCCGGGGCGGATTCGAGGGCGAGGCGGAACAGGCGCGCGGCGTCGAGGCGGTGGACGGCGGGCCACACGTTCCTGCCGTCGCCGGGGTACGCGGCGTAGCCCTTCTCGCGGGCGAGGCCGATCAGCAGCGGGACGAAGCCCTTGTCGCCCTCGCCGTGCGCGCTCGGGGCGATCCGGACCGCCGAGGCGCGCACGCCCTGGTGCGCGAAGATCATCGCGGTCTGCTCCGAGACGCGGGGGTAGAGCGGCGGAATCGGCGCGGGCACGTCCTCGGTGAGCAGCACGTGGTCCCGGATCAGCGCGGTCCCGGCCGCGACGACGAGCGGCTTGTCGGAGCCGGCCATCGTCTCTCCGAAGGCCTCGATGACCAGCCGGTCGGTCTCGCAGGACGCGTCGAAGTCGGCGAAGTCGTGGATGAACGCCGTGTGGATCACGCCGTCCGCCGCATCCGCCTCGGAACGCAGGACGTCGAGATCGTGCAGCGTGCCGCGCCGCACCTCGGCTCCGGTCGCGGCGAGTGACGCGGCACCCTCGTCGGAGCGGGCCAGGCCGACGACCTGGTGTCCCGCGTCGAGCAGGTCGCGGACGACGGCGGAGCCGATGAAGCCGGTCGCGCCGGTGACGAATACGCGCATGATTCTTTTCCCTCGGTGAGGTCCTCCGGTTACCCCTTTACGATGCGCGCCGAGAGCCGCACGTGTCCAAGTCCTGTTCCGGATGGAGTAATACGGAACAGGTATCACTCCAGTTAGGACGGGACTATCGCCGATTCGGCCTAGAGATTGCGCGATATCATTCTTGTATGAAGGATTCGGCGTCGAACGGCACGGCGCAGGCCCGTGACCCTGCTGCCGTGCCTGCTGCCGCCTCTGCCGCCGGTCTCGCTGCCGGTCGCGTCGCGGACCTCGACCTGCGGCTGGTGCGCTACTTCACCGTCGTCGCCGAGTACCGGCACTACGGCCGCGCCGCCGCCGCGCTGCACGTCGCGCAGCCCTCGCTCAGCCGCCAGATCGCCCGGCTCGAGGCGCAGATCGGGGCCAGGCTGCTCGACCGCACGACGCAGGGCACGAAGCTGACCGAGGCGGGCGAGGTCTTCCTGCCGCAGGCGAAGGCCCTGCTCCGCTCGGCCGGGCAGGCCGTGGCGCGCACCCGGGCCGCGGCGGAGCCGAGCCGGATCACGATCGGCTACATCAGCGGGATCATCGTCACACCGGCGGTCCGCGAGCTGCGCCGTCAGCATCCTGAGGCAGACGTGCAAGCCGTGCACCTGGGCTACGACGAGGTGCGGGACGCGCTGCTCGACCACCGCGTGGACGCGGCGGTGGCGCGGCTGCCGTTCGCGACCGACCGGCTGCACGTGACGATCCTCTACGACGAGCGGCGCGTGGTGATCGTGCCGCTGGACCACCGGCTGGCGGGCAAGGAGTCCGTCACCCTGGACGACATCGCCGACGAGCCGCTGCCGCAGATGCGCAACTCCGATCCGGCCTGGTCGGCGTTCTGGAACATCGAGCCGCGGCCCGGCGGCGGGCGGGCGCCGAAGGGTCCGCTCATCGACGCGATCGAGGACAAGTTCGAGGTCGTCGCGGCGGGCCAGGCGGTGGCCATCGCCGCGCAGCAGCTCGGCCAGGTCCTGCGGCCCGACCTGACGACCGTTCCGCTGGAGGGCGTCGAGCCGGTGCACGTCGCGCTCGCCACCCGCTCCGACGACCGGACCCGCCTCGTCGCGGCGTTCCGCAAGATCGCGTCCTCGCAGCTCACCGGCCCGGAACCGGGTGCGCCGCACTAGACTCGCCGGATGCGGATAACTCGGTTGGTGCCGGCGCGGCTGCTCGGTGGCAAGTACGTCTCGGCGATCGCCCGACGGGTGTTCCCGCCCGTCGACAAGGCCCTGCAGCGCGCGACGCACGGACGCGCCTCGCTCACCCGCGCCATCGGCATGCGCCTGCTGATGCTGGAGACGACCGGACGGCGCTCGGGCGAACCGCGTGTCACGCCCCTGATCTTCGCCGCGCAGGACTCGGACTTCGTGGTCGTCGGTTCGAACTGGGGCCGGGAGCGCAACCCGGCCTGGGCCCTCAACCTGGTCGCGAACCCGGACGCCGTCGCCACGCTGGACGGCGAGCGCATCCCGGTCCGTGCCCGGCGGTTGACGGAGCAGGAGCGCGCCGAGGTCTGGCCGCTGATGCTGGAGGTGTATCCCGCGTACGACGAATACGCCAAGCGAGTGCAGGCGAGCTCCGGTCGGGAGATCATGGTCTTCCGATTGGAGCGCGCATGACAGACACCTCCGTCGCTTCCGCCATCTCGGTCGTACCCGCGAACGAGGCGTCCTGGGACGACCTGCAGACGGTCTTCGGGAGCCGCGGCGAGGCCCACCGCTGCCAGTGCCAGTGGTTCAAGGTGCCCGCAGGCCGGTGGCGCGCGCTCAGCCTTGAGGACCGCGCCGAGCAGCTGCGCGGCCAAACGGAGTGCGGCTATCCGGACGCCGGTACGACGAGTGGGCTGATCGCGTACCTCGACGCCGAGCCCGTCGGCTGGTGCGCCGTCGAGCCGCGCACCGAGTACCCGCGCCTGCTGAACAGCCGCATCCCCTGGTCCGGCCGCGACGAGTCCAAGACCGACGGAAGCGTCTGGGCCGTGACCTGCTTCGTCACCCGCGTGGGCTATCGCCGGCGCGGAGTCAGCAGAGCCCTCGCCGCCACAGCGGTGGATTTCGCCCGAGACCGCGGCGCCCGCGCGATCGAGGGCTACCCGATCGCCGTCAAGCCCGGCCAGGAGTTCTCCTGGGGCGAACTGTACGTAGGCAGCCGCAGCGTGTTCCTCGCCGCCGGCTTCCGCGAGATCACCCGCCCGACCGAACGCCGTGTCGTGATGCGGATCGACTTCTGACGGAGATCACCCCGCCTGGCCGAGCGTTGCGCCATGTCGTGATGCGGATCGACTTCTGGACACGTCGGCGTCTCAGCGTCAGTCGCCAGCGGTGAGTGCCGTCAGGAGGCGGCGGAGGGAGTCGAGGCGGGCCGGATCGACTCCCTCGGTCTCGTCGAGGAGGCAGTCGGGGGCGTCGGCCATGTGGGTGCAGCCGCGCGGGCACTCGGCGGTGATGGCGGCGAGGTCGGGAAAGGCGGCGACGACGGCCTCGGGGGAGACATGCGCTAGGCCGAACGAGCGTACGCCGGGGGTGTCGATCACCCATCCGCCGGGAAGCTCTTCGGTCTCCGGCAGCCGCAGCGCCACGGCCGAGGTGGAGGTGTGCCGACCGCGGCCGGTCACGTCGTTGACCACGCCGACGACGCGGTCCGCACCGGGGATCAGCGCGTTGACCAGCGTGCTCTTGCCGACGCCCGAGTGGCCGACCAGCACGCTCGTCTTTCCGGCGAGCTCCTGCCGCAGCGTCGTCAGGTCGCCGCCGCGCTCGGTCACCACGACCGTCACGCCGAGCGGCTGGTAAGCCGCTAGCAGCGGGCTCGGGTCGGCGAGGTCCGCCTTCGTCAGGCACAAGACCGTGGCCAGGCCCGCCTCAAGCGCGGCGACGAGGCAGCGGTC
>Ga0310811_10000863_pt1 | contig 39042 bp, 81 predicted proteins | sample YCmetagenome_FD_207642 | JGI IMG/M metagenome (GOLD analysis project Ga0310811, IMG submission 207642) | Soil microbial communities from experimental microcosm in Duke University, North Carolina, United States - YC | ecosystem: Engineered > Artificial ecosystem > Soil microcosm > Unclassified ... | reverse complement strand
CGCCACGAGCGGTAACTACGCCCACAGCGCCACGAGCGGTAACTCCGCCCACAGCGCCACGAGCGGTAACTACGCCAACAGCGCCACGAGCGGCGACTCCGCCAACAGCGCCACGAGCGGCTACTCCGCCCACAGCGCCACGAGCGGTAACTCCGCCCACAGCGCCACGAGCGGTAACTACGCCAACAGCGCCACGAGCGGCGACTCCGCCAACAGCGCCACGAGCGGCGACTCCGCCAACAGCGCCACGAGCGGCTACTACGCCCACAGCGCCACGAGCGGTAACTACGCCCACAGCGCCACGAGCGGTAACTACGCCAACAGCGCCACGAGCGGCTACTCATCGAATGCAGAGGCCAAGGGTAAGAACGCCGTTGCTGCCAATGCTGGTAATGGAAAAGCGAAAGCCGGTATCGGTGGCGCGATTTTCTTGGTTGAGCGCAATTCAAGCCTTGAAATCCTCGCCGTCTTCGCATCAAAGGTTGGCGAAAATGGGATCAAGCCGGATACGTGGTATGCGCTGAAGAACGGAAAGCCGGTGGAGGTGAAGGTATGAACGTCTTCTTCGAAGCCGAGCGCATCGGCAACGTCTATCGCGGCCTGGTCATCGACTCCAAGACCTTCGATACCAAGTCCATCACTGCCTATACCTACCCTGACCGTGATGTCGCCATTGCAGCGGCGCGTCGCATGCACATCGAAAGTGTGCCGGAGGAAATACAGGCGTTCCTTCCGTCTCTGGCTGTGTTGGAGCGCTGATATGGCTAAGTTCGAAATCAAGAATCGCTGGTCCGGCGAAGTGATGTTCTCGTGCGAGCTGAGCGCTGAAATTGCCGGCAAGGAATACAGCGTCCAACTTGGCTTTGCTGTGAAGAAGGCCATTGAAGCGCGTGCCTACCTCGCGCGTGCCAACCTCGCGGATGCCAACCTCGCGCGTGCCAACCTCGCGCGTGCCTACCTCGCGGGTGCCAACCTCGCGCGTGCCAACCTCGCGGGTGCCAACCTCGCGGATGCCTACCTCGCGCGTGCCGACCTCGCGCGTGCCAACCTCGCGGGTGCCAACCTCGCGCGTGCCTACCTCGCGGGTGCCAACCTCGCGGATGCCTACCTCGCGGATGCCTACCTCGCGCGTGCCAACCTCGCGGGTGCCAACCTCGCGCGTGCCAACCTCGCGGGTGCCAACCTCGCGCGTGCCTACCTCGCGGGTGCCAACCTCGCGCGTGCCAACCTCGCGCGTGCCAACCTCGCGGGTGCCAACCTCGCGGATGCCTACCTCGCGCGTGCCAACCTCGCGGATGCCAGGAATGCAGAGCTAATCATCGCTCGCACTCGCATTCTTCCTGATGGTGACCTGATCGGATGGAAGAAATGCGTAGGAGGTGTGATCGTCAAGTTGAAGATTCCCGCCGAGGCAAAACGTAGCCATGCATTCGGCCGTAAGTGTCGCGCCGAGTTCGCCGATGTGCTGGAAGTATTTGGCAATGACCATGGCGTATCGCTTCACGACCGCAAGACAACCTATATCGCCGGGAATCGCATTACGCCAGACAGCTTCGATGAGAACTGGCAGTCCGAATGCAGCAGCGGCATCCACTTCTACATCACGCGTGAAGAGGCGGAGGCTCACTCATGAAAGCCCATCTCCGCCTGATCCATGGCGACGCCAAACGCAACATCTGGAACAACCTCCGCGCATGCCGCGCCAAGGTAGCCATTCCTAACGGCGGCTTCATGCTGCGGCTGTCCTACATCGGACCGTGGAACGGATGGAAGCAGATTGATCCTGAGGCTTCGGTCATTTCGTGGAGGAATGTGCGATGAGTAAGCACACGCCTGGTCCGTGGCAAGTCATTGAGCATAGTTGGTCTGACACTGGAATCTATGCCGTCAATGACCGAGTAGCAAAGCTAAGCATCTATGACGAGGCAACGGAAGATACGCAGGAAGAAATGGAGTTGACCATGGCGGCCAATGCCCACCTCATCGCCGCCGCACCTGATTTGCTGGAAGCCTGCCGTATCGCCCTACCATATCTAGCCGATGTTCTTATCGCGGACCATCCAGACTATTCGGCTGTATACGACGCCATCGCCAAAGCCACCGGAGAAACGCCATGAACGCCGTCTATGCACGCGGACCAGGCGACTCACGCGACTGGTACGGCGATGAACTGGAACGTCGCAATTACGCCATCTCGCGCGAAGCCGACGAAATCAGCAAGGAACGTAAATCAGATCTGGAGTGGCTGGAAATGGCGGCGTGTGACGCGCTGACCGAAACCACCATCAACGCGATCAAGGCTGATACGGGTACGGAGGCGATGGCTAAAGCTGCCGCGTACAAGTACCGCGCCACGATCCTGTCGCTGATCAGCACGGGTGCGGACGATGCCGAGCTTGGCAGACTGATGCGTGTCGCCGCAAACGACGCATTTATTCGCACATGCTGGGATGCGGCAGAGCGGTTTGTGGACCATATGCATAAGTGTGGAGTGGTGACATGAAAAGTCGCTTCCAAGACTCGCAGTTTTATACCGATCTACGCGACCTAGCCATGCTTGTGCTGGCCACGGATGTTCTGGCGGTGGTGATCTTCGCCGCAATTTGGAAACTCATGGCGATGCTCTGGCATCGCTGAGGAAACCTCCGGCCTATGCCGAGCGTAGCTGCTGCGTTACCTCCTGCTCTGCGCCCCTCCGAGTTACAGCAGCAAGGGGCATCTATAACAAGTCAGCGTCTAGACGGTTGATGGGAAGTTATCGGACTCCTGATAGACGCATCCGGTCTCGTCGCCCTGTCGAGTAACACAGGGCACAAGGAAGCTGCTCGATTCTCGAAGTGTCGCGTTAGCCCGGTTACTGTCGCGTAGGGACATGGCTTCGAGCAGCTTCCTTGTTATGGCGGTGACTGTTCCACAGGCTAGCGCAGTTCACTCGGGGATTAGCACCGAGCGCCGCCACCCATTCAACACGCCAGCGCACGGCGATAGGTGCGCGAGGTTTTTGTGAATCCTGCAACGGGAAACGACATGACTACAGCAGCTAAGACCCACTACAGGAAGGCGTTTGACTCACCGTACCTGAGCAGCGCTGACATTGTTGAGCCGACCGTGCTCACGGTGCATCACGTTGCGCTTGAGCCGGACCATACCAAGAAGACCAAGGACAAGTTCAACACGGCTCACTTTGTTGAGAAGGAGATTCGGCCAGGCGAAAAACTCAAGCCGATGATTCTCAATGCAACAAACAGTAAGACAATGAAGATGTTGACCGGATCAGCCTTCATCGACGACTGGAACGACGTGAAGGTCACCGTTTACGTTGATCCCAATGTGCGTTTCGGCAAGGACTCCGTTGAGGGGCTTCGTATAAGCCCACAGCGTCCCGGTCGTCGCACCTTGACGCCGGATCAAACCAGGGCATGGGAGAACGCTAAGGCTGCGTTTAAGCGCGACGGCAACCTTGAAAGCGTCCTATCTCGCGTCGATATGACCGAAGAACATCAGTCACAGCTCATCGGAGAATGCCTCGATGCAGTGGCATGACGTTCAGCAGAACTCGGAAGAGTGGTTCGCGCTGCGGCTTGGTAAGGCTACTGCGTCCAAGTTTGGCACGTTCATGGCCAACGATGGTAAGGCCTTTGGCGATCCTGCCAAGGACTATGCGCTACAGCTTGCCTTGGAACAGGCCACGGGCCGCAAAGCGGAATACAGCTTCACGAACGAGCACATGGAGCGCGGACACGAACAGGAACCCGTGGCGCGAATGCTCTATGAGGATGAGTACTTCGTCGAAGTGACCAATGGCGGGTTCTTTGATTGGGGAAGCTATGGCGACTCGCCGGATGGACTGGTTGGCGATGACGGCGTAGTGGAAATCAAGTCCGTTATTGCAAAAACCCACTACGCCACGCTTCGTCGCAATTCTTTCGACCCATCATACCGCTGGCAGCTCGTGGGTCATCTGGACTGCACAGGCCGGCAGTGGGTCGATTTCATTAGTTATTGCGCGGACTTTCCGGAAGGACAGCAGCTTGCCGTTTATCGGCTTACCAGGGATGAGTGCGCCTACGAACTGAGCCGACTCAACGAGCGCCGCAATCAGTTCCTATCCCTAACAAACGAAATCCTTTTCACCCTTGGAGCAAAAGCAGCATGAACAAGCAATACGACAACGTTAACAAGGGCGTCCTCTTCATCAACGACCGCAAGGAAAAGGATTCCCATCCAGATCGCAATGGCTCACTCAACATCGATGGCAAAGAGTATTGGCTGAGCGGTTGGGATAAGCAGACCAGCAAGGGCGACACGATCAGCCTTAGCGTGCAGCCAAAGGACGCGACTAAATCTAGGCAGAACGCACCAAGCAATGCTGCGCCGGCGAACAACGATTTTGACGACGACTTGCCCTTCTGATCCAACCAGGAGCCCCGATGATGGATGCGAAGAAGGTGGAAGTTTCGATTGTGGTTAGCGGGCCTGTTGGCAGTGGCAAATCCGCACTGCTTGGCGAGATTGAGATCCTGATGAAGGCCCTTGGTGTTCCGTGTCGCTATGCCGACGAAGATGCGCATCAGCAGGAAGTCTTTCTTACGCACGCCGACTGGACTGAAGCGCTCGACATGTACAAGCCGAGCGTTGTCCTTGTTGAACACATCGACCGTCCCGTGACTGACGATCAGGCTCATGCAGCGTGGAACGTCTACGACCTGGAAACTCAGTCTGGAAAGGGCCACATCGAAGCCATGAAGGCCGTTATCTCGCTTTCCCGCCTCGGAGCGCCCGCATGACCACCAACCATAAAGACGACGGCGAGCTGTCTAGGCTCATGCAGGTTTGTGAGGCGGCGACGCCAGGGCCGTGGAGCCGAAACATTCCGCCAGCCTCGCATTACCCGACGATTTTTGCCTGTCGCAACACGCATGTCCTGCATCTCACGGCCACGAACAAAGAGGTTGAGGCTAACGCGGAGTTCGTGACGATCTTCCACCCCGCCACGGTCAAGTCGCTACTCGACGAACTCGCCGCGCTCCGCAAGGAGAATGAGGGGCTGAGGGTGGATGCGGATACGGTTCGCTCGGCTATGAATGAGCTTATCGACAACTGGCGCGAGTTATCAGACGCAGCCTATCGGGACGGCTATATGGGACGCCGTGAGATTTGGGCGGATGCTGCGAGAACACTATGGACTCGCCTAGCAGCCATCGACGCCGCCCGCGCAGCCATCGGAGATAGCCATGAGTGATGACATCGACTATTGGTCGGAAGCTCTTGGCGAGGCGCTGTGCGAAATAGACAAGTTCGATGCACTGACTAGCGATGAGCGTAAGCAGGTGGCTCGCGTGCTGTCAGGCGCTCATGAATGCTACGGCATGGCTTTCTATTCGCCGCCTTCTGGTGAGCACGAGCGTTCGGAGGTATCGCGTTTAACCCGCCTGCTTGAGGAAGAGCGATCGCTTGTCTTTTGCCGCGTATGCCAAGGAAGCGGACGTGAAGAAGGAATGGCCGGCCCTTGGTACACCAATACCACCTGCTACAAGTGCAACGGACACGGGAAGCACAAGCCATGACTGAGAACACGATGACGCTTGCGGAGATTCGCGAACGCCTTTGGGCAACCCGGGGCCTTGGCGGGATTGAACTTGGCAACGATGAATTTCAAGCCATCTTAGAATCGCTTGACCACCTCTCGCGCCCGGTGAGCGTGAGTGATGAGGATGTACAAAGGGCTTGTCGCGCATACAGCGATGACCATCATGCACGGGGATATGCACGTCCCGCTGGTGATGGGATGAACTGGCACATGGATTCCATGCGCGCCGCCCTCGAATCCGCCCTTGGAGTGACCAAATGAAGTGGCTCATGAATCCAGACAACAATCCAATCATCCTAGGCATTGCCTTGATGATTGTAGCCCTGTGCGTTATCGCAAGCTTCGGAGTGACCAAATGAGCACGATGACGCTTGGAAATATCAGCTATCGGTTGCGAGAGATAAATCAAGCCCATGGATATCTGATGCTTGATGTCTTAGCAGATGAGATTGACCGCATCGACGATGAGCATACTAATTCTAGAAAGCATTGCATGTGCGTTGCATGTAAGGACGGAATTATCCATGATTCTGATTGCGCAGTGCATGACACTCCAGCAATGTATAAAGGTTCTTGCAATTGCAGTAAGCGAACATCTATTGATTACGCCATCGACGACCATCTGCGGCGCGAGGTGAAGGTGCCGGATGCGAATAAGCTTTGCGGATGGTGTTTTGACGACGAAGCGAAATTTTGCTCGTGCTTGGCCGGAAATGGTCCCGTTGTGCCAAAAGGAGGTGCGTGATGCGTATTGGAGAAAAGCAGCGTGCCGTTCTCGAATGGGCAACGGGAAGCGTCTACCAAGACCTTAAGGGTAACGTTACTCATCTGCCAGCGTATATGGGCGGAGAATTGCCCCACCCAGTAGCTAAGTTCTTCATCTACGAACGACAGTTCGAAAATTTCTGCCGATCTCTTGAGGGTCGCGGCTGGATTCGAATCGAGAAAAGGTGGTTCGTCTATATCACTGACGAAGGCAAGCTCGCATTGTCTAGCGCCGCCACTCCGACCTCAGTCGCCACCGATGGACAGGGCGGGGAGGGGTGATGGATATCGTCGAGCTTGTGCAGAAGATCGGACAGGAAAACATCAATTTTCAGGTGTTGGATCAGTGCATCACGCACGCCAAGAAAGGGCGCGACGGAACGATGGTCACCTTTGGTTGTGATGTTCCAATCGCCGACCTTGGGATGCTTGGTCCTGCCAAGAGGCGAGCCCTGATTCTGTGGGTAGATGCTGAGAAGATCAAAGAGGCCATGAAGCCATGACTAACCAAACGCTCCCTTGCCGCGATCTTCGCTCCGATCTGTTGAAGGCTATCGGCGGATATCTGGAACAACACGATCCAGATTGCCGAGTGAGTTATGACGCCTTTACAGATCACGTATTGGAACGAATCACGAACACCCGCGCCCAGTCCTATGCGCCGGAGGGTGGCGAGGCTGTGGCGTGGCTTGAGGTTGAGCCGGGTGTTTCACTTGAAAAGGCGGTAAGCGAGTACGGAACGATGTGTTACAGCATGCGGGTTCATGTGGGCCGAAAACGGCCAGACGTGGCGCAAGATTCGAACGGCCTATTCCCCCTCTACACCAGCAGCAATGCGCAGGATGGTCAAGTTACTGATGACATGGCCCTCGCAGCTAGCAATATGTTCAGCCGTCTCAAGAAGCGTGGGCACAGTCAGCTTGATGCTATCAAGAAGTCCGTAGAAGCCGCCCTCTCCGCCCACCGCAGCAACGACAAAGGGACGGAGGGTGGGTGATGAAATGGCAACCGATTGAGATGGCACCGAAAGATGGAACTCGGGTTCTTGGCTATTTCCCATGCGCAGGCCAAAGGGTAGTTACGGTTATGGGATGGCGCGAAAATGTGTATGAGCGTGGCGATCCGAATTGGACAACCGATGACGGAGAGAGCGCCTGCCTTACCTATGATCCTCCAACCCACTTTATGCCACTCCCGGAGCCGCCAACATGAGCGCCGCTGAGAGCCTGGATATTTCCGGCAAGGATTGGCTCACCGTTGCGGAAGCCGCTCACTACTGCGGAGTCTCAGATAGCCAGTTTCGAAAGAATGCCCTTGCCTACGGTCTCACGCCGAGGCGTTTCATGGGCAAGCAGCTTTACGAGAAGGCCGCACTGTACGCGGCAATTCATGGATCTGAGGCATGGCAAACGTCACTCTCTACTGGCGCGGACCATGCGCCTACCTCAACTGGCGTGAAGGGGGTCAGCGCTTCCGGCGCACCCTTGGCAAACTTGAGCCCGGTGAGGCTGAGAAAGTTCGTTCCCAGAAAGAAGCAGAGCTGATCCATGGCGTGCGCATCATTGCGCGCCTTCCGCTCGTTCGCATCTATTTGGAGTGGTATCAGGATTGGTACGCGGCCTCGCACCCGACGACGGCAAGCAAAGCCAAAAGCGAGATGAAGCGCTTCATTGTCAAGTTCGGACACCGACCCATCGACTCGATCAAGCCCATGGAGATTGAGGCCTATAAGACGGAGCGGTTCACTAGGGATCGAGCAGCCAAGGAAACGGTGGGCAAAGAGATTCGCCGGCTCAGCGCGGCATTCAAGGTCGGCATCGACCTGAAGCATATCGACATGAACCCACTGGCTGGCATTAAGGCACCCAAAGGCGTGCGCAGTGTCGCGGTGCGGTTCTATGGCAAGCCGGAACTTACCAAGCTGTACGCCGTCTCATCCAGGGCCCACCTATGGGAGTTCATGGCGCACACCGGTCTTCGTCGTGGCGAGATGTGCAAGTTCACCAAGGACGATATTCAGCGCGGGCACGTCGTCATCGAGTCGATTCCCGATGAGACCGGCGTGGGGCGCACGAAGTCAGGTAAGTGGCGCCAGGTGCCATTGAACGCGTGCGCCAAGAAGGCATTGGCGAAGCTTGACCATCATCCGGTGACAGTGCACCCAGACACGTTGTCAGACTGGTTCAAGGCGGACGCCAAGAAGGCGAAGATAGGGGGCTCTCTGCACCGTCTGCGCCATACCTTCGGAGCGAATCTCACGATGGCCGGGGTGCCATTGCGACGCGTGCAGGATTTGATGGGTCACGCGGACTATGCGACCACGGAAAAGTACTACGCACACCTCACGCCGGAGGGTGCCGGAAATGCGGTCAAGGCGCTGGAAAAGCTACTGTGACCGCTGTGACCGGACACGTCCAAAACGTGGCGAAATATACCAACCATCCAAGTCGTCATAACGCGTAAGTCGTTGAAAAGTGGTGCCCCCGATACGATTCGAACGTACGACCTTCCCCTTAGGAGGGGTAAGGCATATTCAGCAATGGCGCGGCATGTCGGCCGCCATGTGACCAATATGAGACAATCCTGCTATCCGTTTAACCTTGGTGTTACTATCCCGATACAGTCGCGCAGGGGCCGCCCATGAAGTATGTCCTGTTGTTTCCCTTCTATCTCGTTGCACTTCTGGGGATGCTCGTCCTGGCCATCCCCTACGTTGTGGCCTATGCGCTAGACAGCGAATTCAGAAGTTTTTCGACTTCAAATACCACTGTCCAAACTGACCCTGAAGGGTGACCATGCCGCGCACCGGCACAGAGATATCGGCGGCGCTTGGGCTTTCTACGACAACGGCTCCTAATCTAGTGATAACCTCTGCCGTATTACATTGGATGGTCAGCTCCTTTTCTTCGGCAATGCCAAGCTTCCATTGAGCGACCGCCGTTGCGCCCGACCCACCGCCACCACTGATGGAAACGGTAGGAGCCGACGTATATCCCGCACCGTAAGCTGTCATGCGTATACCGGTGACGACTCCTGATGCTGAAACAAGTGCGTAACCTGCCGCACCTGATCCGCCGCCGCCAGAAAAACTTACCGTTGGTGCTGATGTATATCCGGAGCCGCCAGCTGTAATACTGCAATAGGCCACACCCGTGCCAACAAGAATTCCCGACGAGTTCTAGAGGGAGCCTATGGTTGTCGCACTGTTCAACAGCGCATACTCCATTATGTCTGGAACCTCCAAAACGCCGCCTCCGGTTGGCGTCAATGTATTAAATCCAGTCGCCACTAGCGTATTACGCTTGACTTTAATTGATCCACCAATTGCATAAACGCATCTAAATACATCAGATGATGGGTTTGCGCACGTAAATGTGTTTCCTTCGATGAGTACGTTGGCCGGGTTATTGACCGCGCGAATTCCTATCCGGGTTCCATCGATATAGATATGGTTACCGCCTATCGTGATGTTTTGTCCGGGTGTCGTGAATGCCTATAGTTGAGAGGCACCACCGAATCGGTCAACAACCATCTAAATGCCGCCGGAAGATGTGTCATTCTGGCTAAGATAATTTCCGCATACATGAATGTCGGCATTACTTTCAAGATTGATGCCCGATGTAGCACTTCCGTGTACTACGTTACCCATGATTATGCTTGATTGTGCCCCCCCAGCATCAATGCCGCAGCCAAGTGACCCCTCGCTAATATTGTTTATGAGGCTGGAATACTGGGCGTTAAAAAGGAAATTAGCCGTGTTGATTGATGCTGCCGAATTAGCAAAGGCTATGTTGTTTGCGCAAAGCACACTAAACCCGCTAATTGAAAATCCGTAATACCCATTTGACGTGGACTTATTGCCAGTTGCCAGGCAATACTATGCCTCAGGATTTCCAATTCCGTAGATCGGAGTGGTTAGATTATTGTTCTATACGAAGTTTCCAATTATGCATCCATTCTAGGCATTACCTGAAAAATGGTTGCCAATAACGCGGATACTGTAAAGTTTCTAAGTGAATGTCTGGTCATAGTTATTTATGGCCAATCCATCTCCACCATTTCCATTGAAGACATTCCCAATAATGAAAATGTCATTGGCATTTTCGATAGCCATGCCGCTTGCATCATTACTTTGAATAATGCATTGAGATATAACCGATCCGGCCGATTGCTGAGATCCGTCTATGACGACCCCGGAGCCCCACCCAGAAACTGATTTTGCGTTTTGAACATTTACCCTGACCAAGGAAATTTTGGTCGCCGACGATGGCATATAAATGTTGTTTCCGCCATTAATGCAGTTGGCCTTGTTACCATCGACCGTAAGGTCCATTAGATCAATGATTCCATTCGTTCCCTGGATTAGCGTTCCGGCGGATGCACCAGGGCTGCGTATGATCCTGGTAGAGCTGACGCCCTGACCGATCCATTTGGACAACGGGGAGAGCGTGGATGCCACATAAGTTCCACTCGGAAACAGTAGGGACTTCCCCTATGACGATGCCGCCTGATCGGCCGCCACAATGGCGGATGTGTCATCCGTTATGCCATCACCCTTGGCTCCATATTGCTTTACTGACAACACATAGAGCTGGCTTAAACCAGTGGCAGTAACTTGATCCCATATCTGGTTGCCTAGCGAATCCTTGACGATTTCTCGGACGCTGGTTCCATCAGATATCCAAGCAATAGCCTACCCATTAGCATCAAGCACAAGGGGATTGCTATTAAGTACGGATAGACCTTGATCCTGATAAGTGTTTACAGGAGTCAACGTGCCGGGCTGATAATACGCTACACTACCGCCAGCGAGGGGATTTCCATTCTGATCGAAATATTGCTTTTTGGCGTTGAGTAGAGGCAGGCTCATTTATGGACCCACATAAGTGTTTTTGGCAGACACCTAAACACTAACCTGTGTCTGGGCACCAGTTGCTGTATCGGTGACGGTATCGACGGCTGTATAAAAATCTGTTCCGGGGGAATTCGCTGCGTTGCAAGTTTGCGCTACAAATGAAGTAGTGGTGCTAGATGGTGCGGAAACAGATGCGGTTCCGGTTGCGTCAGTTGATGGGGCGGGAGTGAAATTTATTGTCCACGAATGAGTGAATGGGCCAACACCGCCCGACACTGTGACAGTGGTCGATCCCGTAGTGACGTTCTGGCGCGTTCCTGACGAACTATTCACCGAGCCAGATACGGAAGTTGGCGACGCAGAGGCGGTCATCGGTGCGACGGTAAGCGATTTCCAGCTTCCGCCCACACCAATCCATGCACCAGTCACCTGCTTCCATGCACCGCTAAACCCGATATAGATCGTGATCGACTTCCACGACCCGCTATCACCCACGTACATCATGCGTGCTGGAACCAAAGTTGACCGTTGGCCGGCGTGCCGGATGGACCGGAAGCGGAAACGGTAATGACACCCGCATTAGAGGCAATGGCATAGCCACTCAGCACAAGCGTTGCCTGGCCCCCAATGCCTCCTAGCGCCGCTGCGGTGCCGACGGGATCGGCGCCTACGTCTGAGGCCGTCAGGGCTCCCCACGCCCATGTGGTGCCATTGGAGATGGGGCATTGCCGATTGGCGCCGATGCCTACCCGGGTGGCGGCGCCGGAACTCCCGCCAACGATCATGTCGCCCTGCGTCGTCATGGGATTGGCAAAACCACCAATACCCGTTACAGCATCCCAAATCTGATTACCGGAAGCGTCCTTGACGATCTAGCGGTAAACCGTCGAATCTGCCCCCCAGGCAATACATCCGCCGCTTGAATCGAGGGTAATAGGGTTGGGATTGACCGTCGTAAGTCCTTGATCCTAGTAGGTGTTTACAGGCGTAAGCGTACCGGGCTGATAATACGCTACACTACCGCCAGAGAGGGGATTTCCATTGGCATCGAAAAACTGGCTTTTGCCATTCGGAATGCGATAGCTCATGAGGTCTGCCGATGTCCCGGTTTCAAGTTACTTGGTGTGAAAAGACAGTTTTAGTCATCGTCGTCGCGCTCATGTTGCTGGTGGGGCGCCCATTTTTCACAATGACTTATATGCAGACCTACGGTCTGACGTTAGCCAAGGACGTTTTGATCCTGTGGCTCTTTCTTCGCTGCGTGGATCTGATCTTTCTGCTGCCAGACCGTCGAGCTGCTAAGCGTCATCTCGATAACATCGAGAAGAAGTGGAGCAAGTTTTAGCGTTGCAGCAGCCAGTTGGTCACTTCGCCATTGGGGCGACCCATCAAGGCGTTGTAGTAGGCATCACTGTTGATCAGCTGCTTCAGGCCACGTCCTGCCGCCACCGTACCAGCCAAACCAGCGCCAGCAGCAATATGCGACAACCCGAGTTCAGGGCTAGCCGCTACGGCTCCGATGCCACCAATGCCGCCTAGCGCATTCATGATCATTTGGCGAGGACTCGTGCCACTCTGCGGCGGTTCCTTCAAGAAGCGTTGACCAATGCGGGCTAGGTCGCCCATGTTTCCGCCGCCGTTATAAGCCATGCCGCCATAGCTCTTGTTGACCTGAGACATGAGGGCGGCCGGACTGATATCGCCCGTAGGGGATTTCGCCACGAGCGGCTCGATGGTCTTCATGGCCTTGTATTGCGCGTTAGTCTCAGCCAGATCTTTTGCCACTCCCTCCGGCGCACTGCGCAGCATTGCATCGTTCAGAGCAGTACGGATATCACCGACGATATGAGCGACATTCGGGTTGGTGGAATTCATCAGGCGGTCAAGGGGCGATCCCTTCTTAATGAGGTTGTGCGCATACTCGCCTGACATCTCCTGGCCTTCCTTAAAGCCATTCAGAACGTTGTCAATCTGCTTATTGACTAGTCCAAGCTCCTGATCAGTAATGGTCTGAGATGCGGTCCCCTGGATTTCGGCCAGCTTCGACAGCAACGTCTCATCCGGTTTCACGGCAAGCTACGGAACCAGCTCATCATATTTGCTGCCAAGAGTCGTCTTGGCGTTCTGCATGACCTGCGGCGTGATCTTTTGGGCATCCTGACCCATCTGTTTCGCCACGGCATTATTGAACTGACCGCGCAAAGCTGCGTCAGTCTCGCCATAACCCATGGCCGGAAGATTGCGGAGTGTCGAATCGGCATAACGAACAAACGGTGCATCTGTAATCTGCGGGGCGCGCAACTTGATGCCCAGGTTCTCGGCCTTCTGAGCCAGCGCACGTGTTTCCTGATCAAGCATGGGGATGGCGGATTGCGCCACCTTTTGAGCCGCATCGCCAAGCGGGCTAGCCGCACCACCAATTGCGCCACCAATCGCTGCCCCAGCGCCTACGGGGGCGCCAGTTAGGGCGTTGAAGGCTGCGCCATTGGCGGCTCCTGCGGCGCCCTTAGAGGCGGCACGCGTAAGTACGCCACCGACCCCCGTAGCGCCAGACCCTCCCTACCCTTGCAGGAAATTAGCTGCACCCTGCACGACACGACCAAGCGCGGGGGAAAGTTCGCTAGCGCCACCGGCAAGAGCTTTGGCGCCCGTGCCAACCAGAGCACCACCAAACCGCAATGCAGGGGCCGTTACTGCCGTCTGTCCGGCTAGTTTGCCAATCTCAAATTGTGGCGTATCGCCTGCATATGAAAGCAGGTTGGCCTTAAGTGCATCGTCCTGAGCCTATGCCTGAGATGGTTGGCCACTGACCAAGCCAGCAAGATTGTTTTCCCTACCTTCAGGGAAAAGCATTTGCGCGGTTCCGGGCGAGACACCCATGCTTTCGAGCGCGTTCTATGCCTTTTTCGGAATGCCAGCCTTCTGCTCCTGATTGATCAACCATTCGGCGGGCTTATCTATAACCGACTTGACGCCATATTCAATGCCTGCGCCAAGTTTGTTGTTGGCATCAAGAATCTTCTAGCCGGCCTGTTTGTACTGTCCGACGACAAGGCCAAACTGGTTCTTGAGATAGTCAGACCAACTTTGATCCTTGGTGGCCTGCGGAGCTGCGGTAGGTGCAGGTTCTGCCGTCATGGCATGCAAGTCATCCAATGTGATCGGAGCGGACGATGCAGTGGCAGGTTGTGCTTGCGGAGTTGCCGTATTGCCTGCAATCGCGTTCAGATCATCAAGCGTGATGTCATTAGTCTGCGGCATGCTGGCGAGAACCTTTCCGGGGTAGGCGGCAGTTTTCGGACCCCACTTACTGGTGTCTGGTCCGCCGTGATACATCTTGAGTGCTTCGATAACATCGCCCTTGCTAGCCTTCAAATTCTAGGCAAGTAGCTTGGCGCCAGCATCGATATTCTGCGCCGGGTCATAGGCATTCTTGATGCCGAGAGCCGCGTCATTCGCCGGCATGATCTGAGTTAATCCCTAAGCCCCCTGGTTGGAGGTGGCCTAGGGATTGTTGCTGCTTTCCGCCTAAACCAATCCGGCCAAAATTCCCGGTGGCAACCCGTATTTCTGCTCAGCTGCCTGGATCAGATTGGAGTAATCAGCCGCCATTCTTCATGGCCCGGATCTTTTCCTGCACCGAGGGAAGGAAGTTAATGGCGCTCACGAGCTGTTTCTGCTGATCCTGGCTGAGCGACTTGATGTATTTGGACTGCTCCGCTTTGGGCAGATAGCTCAGCTGGAAGGCTGCGGCATTGGGGACGTTCTTGTTCCATTCCGTCTGGAATTGATTGAACGACTGCGGGCCGTTCTTGGCCTGATAGGCTTGCCACGCCTCCGCCTTGGCCTGCTTGTAGTCCACCAAACCCAGCAGCATGCCAGTGGCTGCCTTGGCCGCTTGCGGCGTCATCTGGTCGTTAGGCGTGGCCTGTAATGCGGCTGCCATCTTCCCGTCCGTGGGAACACCAAGACTGCTCGATGCCGTGGAGATGACATTGAGCATGGTCGCCTTATGCATCAGCTAAGCCGACGTAGCCTGATCACTGGAAACGCCCAGCTGGGTCAACACGCCACCCAACTTGGTGAGCTTGTCGTTGAGCGGACCAGGATTGGCGCTATCGATTTCCGAAGCCACCTACTGAAGCGCGGCGCGCTGTTGCGGAAGCTATTGAGCATCGGCGATTAGCTGCTGGCCCATATCGGCGCTGCTCTTGGCGGTCGTATCGATAGCCGCTTGCTGACCAGCAGGAAGGCCCGTCGATACCACGGGCGCGCCGCCACCAGCCTGAGAGAGCCTCTGTGCCTTGAGCACATCACCGAGAGATGTAATCCCCGGGGTGTTGTTCGGTCCCATGACGGGAACCTGCTGGGCATTTTCGCTCGGAGAAAGATCTTTGCCAAACGACGCCATCGGCTGCCCCACCGGACCGGCCATAGCATTTGTATTCACCAAGCCAATGTTCGGACCCACATCAATAGCGGTAGGCGTCGGCGCCAGCATCTATGCCGAGTGCTGAGCCATGGCGTAGTAGTGCTTTGCCATGTCCGTCAGCTGATCGGGCGGTACGGCGGCAGCATTGGCGATGAGCTGTGCACCTTCTTTAGCCGTCATGCCGTGATTGGCGACGACCTCGCCCACGATGTTCTGCACGTCCTTGAGCTGCACGGGCTTGTTTTGCGCCAACAGCGAGCCAAGGGCATTGCCCACATAGGACGCGCGCTGGAAAGCCTGCTCTTGCGTCATACCCATGTTGGACAGAGCGGTCTACACGTTTGACTGACCAGCCTGAGATGCGCCAATCGCAGCACGAGCCGCCAGAGGATTGGACGCGAGGTTCTGGTTGAGGCGATTGGTATCGAGTGTGCCATCAGGCCGGATAGATGCCTGAAACGCCTCGCCGGCTGCTTGCTATGCCCGCTGCGCCAAAAGGTTCTGCTGCGCATTGGCAAGCTCAGTGGCTTGGGCAAAGTTCTACAGCGGGTTGGGCGGCTGATAACCCTACGCGGCTCGGAGCGGGATACTTGCGTCGATTTCTGCCATGACTTAGGTCAACCCGAAGTTGTTGTATTGCATGTAATCGGCATAAGGCGTCTGAGGAATGCCACCGCCTCCCATCAAGGCGTTATACATGCCATATTGAGACGCGGCGTTGCCGATGCCGTTCAAGCCGTTGGCCCATGCCGTTGCCGAACCGACCTGCCCTGCCGCCGCCGCATTGGCGCCACCGATCTAGGCATTAACCGCCGAATTAGTATATCCCTGCCCCAGCGTTCCGGTCTGCGCTGCCGCATTCTCGCCAAGGCTAGCAACGCCCATAAGTTTGTTATAGGCGTTCTATTGGTTGGCTGAAAAGATCTGCTGATTTAGCGCTAGCGTGTTCTATGCAAGCCCTGACGCATAGTCTGCGGCGCCCTTCATGGCCGCACCGGAGACGCCCAATCCCTTCGCCGCATAACCATTTTGAGCCGCCTTCAAACCCTGATCCAGGGTGAACTAATAGCCGGGTGTTTGCGCCAGCTAGTCCATCGTCGGGTTAAAGTATTGCGTCAGTTGCGGCAAAAGTGCGCCAAGATAACCAGCCGCCTATTTCCCCTGCCACTGATATGGCGAAAGATCATTACGTGTCTGCTGGTACTACTGCATAGACATGTTAGCGGCGTTCTAAGCCGCCTTGGATTGCGCATTGGCTGCGCTGGATGCCGCATTGGAGGACATGGCCGACCCCACCAGTCCGGTTGCTGCACCAATGCCAACTGCTGCCGCTACCATGATTAATCCCCCAAGAGCTTCGTAAACACGATTTCGGTTTCGTGGTATCCGGCTGCCTTGAACAGGGCCGAATGGTTGAGATGTAGCTTGGTAGCGGTGAAGATTTTCTGCACGCCGCGCTGCTTGAGCACCTTCTCAACGTGCTTGAACAGGTCTGCGCCTACACCCGACTTGCGATAAGCCTTGTCCACGAAATAGATATCCGTGTAGGCCGTCAGGCTGTCGGCATAATGGAAGTGTGGACGGATGAAGCCGACCCAATAGCCGATAATCTTGCCCTTATGACGTGCCACCACACCGCAGAAGGCGCCCATAGCCTCCTACACGCGGTACTGCGACCAGTCGATATTGAGCTTGATCACATCCTTGTTGATCGCCACCTCATCCCAATGCTTGTCGAACAGTTCAGCGCCTTCGCGCTCAAACGTCTCAAGCGGCTCAACGGCAAAGGTAATCATTCGGCGCCCAAAACCTGCTGCATCAGGTATTCAAACACTTCCTGCCCTTCTTCAATGTCATAGATCCACATCAGGCAATCCTCACGTCAACGATCATATGGATGCGCTCAACGGCGCTGTTGTTCCAGACTTGATGCTTCGGTGGCTCCGATCCGTCAGACCGTTCCTTGCCGTTGTCGAACCACCACAATTCGCCAGGAGCCATGTAAACCTGCTCATCACCAGCCTCAAAGACCACGCCGGGAGCGCTCTACAAGACGACGTGATGGCGATGCCAGTAGTTGGCATGGGCCGGTGTATCCGCATGCTGGAAGATGCGTCCACCGGGTTGAATGCGGTTAATGATGACCCTACCGAGCCGCGTACCACCCACGCGCGCCATAAGCTGCATCACCAGAGCGCGGGCCTCGGGAAGACGACCATAAATCTCCTGATCGACGCATTCGTGCTGGTCATAGCCTGGAGCATTGAGATGCTTTTCGGCATCCTCCTGCATCTCAAAGACGGTGCGCGGAGGAAAGCGAAGGATCAGGCTATCAATCTCACCGAATGGACCCTATGGGTAGGAGCGGAGATAGGTATCTTCGGTCCACCAATCGGGATTTCGGGTGACTTTGGCAAGCAGTGGCATCACATCGATGCCTTGCGCAATGCGCAGAAAGTTTTTCATAGCGGAAGAAAGTTCATGGTTGGCGCGGCGGTATAGGTCACTTTCACGGCGTCGCCGTTGCGCACGAAAACATTGCCCGTAGCGACAGTTACCGTGCTGGCTCCGCGCGTCACCTGCACGGAAGTAATAGTGCCGCCAGAGATAGCCAGCTCGCCACCCGTCGTTGCCGTATAGGTGAATGGTGAGGCTGTCACGGTAATCGGCACGATGGAAGCACCAGCACCAGCAAAGGATGGGAATAGTGCCTCTACCTGCGAGCGACGCATAGCCTGATTGCTTCCTGCGGCGGCATTTCCTACGTTAAAGGATTGCGTCTGGCTACCTGCCACAGGTGCATAACGGCTGTCAGCCTGAGCCAGAGGCACCGCATTAGATGCGCTTGTAGCCGTTGCCACATTGAACTGCTGATTGGCATTGCCGGCTGCCGGCGCAAGGCCCGTGGCGCCCGTTCCGCCCTGATTGAGCCATATCTATTGCAGTAGGCGCATCCATGGCGTCGTGATGTTGCCGTTCTTGTCCACCAACGGCATGTTGAGCTGTGGAAAGGCGCTCACGAGCTTGATGCCTCAACATCTACATAGGCCGCATTGAGCGCCGTCATCACCGGAGATGACCATGACAGCTCGAAAACGCGGTCGCGCGACATGCCCAGCCGTAAGAACTGAACCTATTGCAGGAATTGGCCCACAGCGCCGAGCGGTTGGGTGACGTAGTTGCTCCAACTAGCGCCACGATCATTGCTCCACCGCAGCGAAATCATCGGGGCGGCCTGCGTCGGGTCAGTTTGGGCGCCCGTCTGGATATCGGCCACGAACTTCCGGTAAATGACGCGCTTCAGCTCGTTGACGACATGCGGGAAAGAGCGAGTGCGGACAATTGGCGCTCCGTTGTCGGTGTAATTGTTCTGGTCAAGAGCGTAGAGATTGCCATTTTGCCAGTCGCCGACGACATAAGTGCCATAAGCAAAGGCAAAGACGTTGGAGCGGTGGCGATGTTCGAAGCCATTGGTGTCATTCCACGTCCGTTCGTGCCAAAGACCAGACGAAATGTCATAAACCCACGTCGCGTCAGCCGTCGGGAAGTTGAGCACATAGAACATGTGCCCTTCTTCCTGATAGATGTAGCCAATCGCATCAGAAATCGTGCTGTATTGCGCAAAGGCATGCTCAATGGCATGCGTTGAGATGCGGGAGGCGTTGTAGTTGCTGCCCATGAGCACAATCGCCTAGCCCTAGGGATCTTGGGACAGCCAAAAAACAGCCATGTCCTGCGTGCAAACCGATTCTTTTGCAGCGCATCCGTGCTGGATAAAGGCGCCAGGCACGGACTGGAACGGGAAAGCGGCCGAACCCGCATCACCCCAGATTTCAGTAGTCTTCGTGCCAAGCAGCCAGATTTCGCGGTGCATCACTTCGATGGAAACGAGTAGATCCCCCGCTCCCGTCTTGCTGGCAAAGTACGTCGGGTCGAACGTCGTGCTGTTGCTCAGCGACGTGTAGAAGATTGGCGTGCCTTTCTTGTTGAAGACGAAGAAGGTGTCCAGATACCTAACGCGATCAGCGCCCACAAATGCACCCGTCGGATCAACCAACGCAGCAAAGACGCCTGACGCGAGCGTGATGGTGTAGCCACTAGTTGTCCCGTCCACAAGTACAAGGGTGGTGCCATTGTCCGCCATGGAACATGGCGTCGTATTGCCGGCAATCGTGCCCAGCAACGTAAGGGTCCACGTCGAGCTAATCGAATAGACGTTCTGGCCGCAGACGCCATAAAGGACGCCATTGGTCGCCACGTAGAGGCAGCGCCATACGTTCGACGTGGCCGAGGCCAGGAGCGTTAGACCCGGCGTCGGGTAATGCGTGATAAGTGTCGGTGAACCTGCCGTCTAGGGCATGCCCTGGAACGATTCCAGCTGGTTCACCTGCGGGTACAGGTTTACGCACCGCTGAGCCGACGCAATGATGCTTCGCGCTTCATAGGCACCGGAGAGCAGGCTGATTTGCATTAGTAGCTCTGATCGCCGTAGATATTGTAGAGTGTGTCGCGCGTCACCTGAGCCGGAAGCGTCAGGCGCGGAATCTGCGCGTTCGCACCACGGATCACATTCAAGGATTGCTTAGCCAGGGCTGTAATGGATTGCTCTGGCGGCAGGCCATACATCGGCCGCAATCGTGCTGCCAGGTTATAGATGATAGCTTCCTGATATTCTCCGGGAAGGTTCATCGTCTGCGTCAGCGATGCAAAGTTGTTTATCTGCGTCTTGACGGAGATGTGAATCGTGTACTGATTGGTCGGCGCCGGCCACACATACAAGTTGGCGTATGGATAGGCCGCGTCATAGAACACGAGCTGCGGGAAGGTCTGAAGACCCTTCAACGCGATAAGGTTATAGTCCTCGCGACTGCCCAGCACGTCCAGCGGGTAATCAACCTGCTATGTACCGTTCACTAGCCTGACAAAAGCCGCTTCGATACGGTCAGGACGCGTGATGTTGACGTTCTGACCCGCGCCCACCGTGTAGGACTATGCGCCCGTAGCCGGAAATGATACGTCATCCAGCGAATAGACGAGCCAGCGCTTGCGCTACCACTGCGCAAGCATGGCATTAAGCAAAGTGAGGGCGTCATTGGAGTCTTCCGCTGACGCCGTTTGGCCGATGCCGAGAACGCCGGCCATCTTCAGCGCGAGATTGATGATGCTGCTGGCGTTGGGCAACGAATTGGACATTACGGACTCTCGCTTTCCGCAGGTTTGACAGACACTTCTTCCTCAGCGCTATGAACAATGACGGGGCCATCCTTGCCCTCCACCCACTTGGGGTATTCCTGAAACTCGTAGTCAGACATTACTTACTCTCCCGCTTGGAGGGTTTGAGTACCGCCTCTTCCTTGGCGTCGTGGACAATCACCGGACCATCCTTGGTATCCACCCATTTCGGGTATTCCTTGTATTCGTACGGCGGGAAACTCAGCTTCGAATAGTCCATATCAGTTCGGGATGAAGGAGAGCGTCGGCGCGGCAGAATAGGTCACCACATAGACGTCGCCCTTGGAGGCCAAGAAGTGACCCACGGTGCCACCAAGGTTGGTCGAAACACCGTTACGCTTAATGGCGACCTGCGACACGGTGCCACCCGAGATGTTCAACGTGCCGTAGGCGGGTGCGGTGTAAGAAAACGGCGAACCGGTGGGGCTTACCGAAACGACAGGAGAAGATGAGCCGTTAACAACGGTATCCACCTTGACGCCGGCAAGCTCATCGGTCTGTACGCCAGAGTAATTAGGCATAAATATCTCCGAGAGAGGGGCGGCCCGAAGACCGCCCCGAGTTGATTACAGCTTGTCAGCGACCACGCAGGCCCATTCCGGACGCACCCACTGCCAGCCGTACAGGATGTCCAGACGGGTGATGAACTGATCCGTCGAAACGTTGTACTGGCTGACCATGCGCATCGAGATACCGTCATACGACTCACGCGCGGCATCGTGCACGCCCTTCGGCATCACGAGATCGGCGGTAGCCAGGGTGACGGCTTCCGGGCGGAGCACGAAGTTCTTGCGATAGACTTCGCTCGCCTGCGACACGACCGTGATAGCCGCACCGTTGGCCGGCGAGGCATCGACCGTCTGGTACTGCACCGGGTTGCCCGCGCTAGCCGGAATCAGCGCCGGATAGATCGGGATCGAGGTCGCAGAGGTAGCCACATCGGCAGTGACCACGAACTGGCGCAGCTGACCCACCGAGGACTTGGTCAGGCGGTTGACGGCGTTCACACCCGCAAAGGTGATGATATCGCCCTTCTTCAGCGGACCTGCCAGCGCGGAGGTGGTGATGGTCGAACCGGTCTGGCTTGCACCCGACACGGTGCCCAGCGTGCTATAGGCGCCCGTGGTGTGCTTGAGGACCGTCTGGTCCATCGCCCACTGCTCGATACCCAGCGCCGGACCCATCATTTCACCCGAGGTGAACTGCTTGGAAACCGTGCCAGTCGGGTTGAACAGGCCGGCCAGGCTGGACACCGTGCGAGCCTGCGTCAGTGGATCGAGGATCGCGCGACGGCGACCACGCGGGGCCGAGTTCTGATCCAGATAGGCACCCGCAAGCAGCCACTCGTTGGCGGTCGGCGTATCCACCGCGCTGCCATTGAGCTTGGAGACGTAGTTACAGATCGACTCCGCGCCCGACATGACGTTAGACGCCACGACAGCGGCCAGGTTGTTGACGGCCGGAGCAAGAATGCGCTCCGAGTAGTCCTGCAACGACAGGGTCAGATCCTGCGAGCTGTACTGCAGGTCCACGTGGTCCTGATTGGTCAGGGTCAGCGTGGTGTTCTGCTCGACGGTGTTCTGCGGCGAGGCAGTAACGGTGCCCGAGGTGACCGTAAAGTCATTGGGCAGGCGGATGCGCAGCGAGTTACCGATCTTCGCACCGTCGCGGGCGAATTCGTCGCTGTACTACCGGTCAATGGAGGCGATGAACGCGTTGGAGTTGCGGAACAGACGTACCGCCTCTCGGGTGATTTCCTAGCGGGTAAGCAGGGTATTAGACATGATGGTCTCTTAAGTGATTAACGGTTGCGTGCCTCGTCCACCTGCTTATCGCGGTAGCGAATCCATTCATCCATGGACATTTTGGAGGGGTCCGTTTCATGCGAACCACCGCCGCCCAATGGCTTGATCGGTGCAGGGGCTTTCGACACAGGAGCAGGTTTTGACAGCTTGTCGCCGAGCTTGCTCAGCTCCAAAGCCATCTTGACGGGAGGGAGCGACAGGATATGCGCGGCGTCGTCCAGATGTTTACCGAGGTGGTGATAGACTTGCGGCCCATTTGGCAGGCTGTTAATCGCTTCCAGATACTCGCGACGCTGACCCAGGTCACCCAGCATATTGTGACCCTTCACAGCCTCGTCGAAGTCCTGAAACGAGTCCTTGCCCTTCTGGTAAGTGGTGTTGCACGCCTCGTTAAAGCTTTTCTGTTCGAACAACTCTTGAGCCTTGCGGGCTGCCAACGCTTCGACGTCGGTCACTTCCGGTTTGGTCTCATCGCCAGGCTGCCGGGTACGCAACTGCTCTGCTAGAGCCCTTGCGGCCTCGGCCTCGCGGCGAGCTTCCCATTTCTCCCGGGTGAGTTCATCGATGCGCTTCTAGAACCACGGCGTGCGTTCCTTGTGCGCTTCCTCACCCTAGCCCTCGGTCTTGGTTTCCTCGGGCTGACTTACCTCTTCCGTCCCCGAAACGGCAACTTCTTCGGCGGGGGTCTGCACCTGTTCTTCGGTCAGGGAACCGTTTTCAATTTCACTCATGACTCGCTCTATGTTGGATTAGGCCCGGTTTGCCCTTCCGGTTCGGGTTTCTACGCGGCAGCCATGGCCGTAATACTCGCGGCCACAGCCGGATGAAGCGATTCGCTCAGTGCCTCATACACGACCTTCTTGAGGATCGGTTCAAGCACAGCAGGGTTAACGTCCTTCAGGTCCGCCATGCGCTTTGTCTCGGCCTCATAAGCCTGGATATCGCGCTTCTGTTCGACGGCCGACCGCTTGGACTTCTCGTCGGCAAGCTGCTGCGTGACGCTCTCTAGCGCCTTTTGGCAGGCCTGCAACTGACCTTGCAACTGCTGCATCTGCGGGCTGGGTCCGCCCAAGGCTTGCGGGGGCACCATGTTCTTCAGGCGCACGGCCAACTCTTCCGCCATCGGGAAGTCAGCGGCCTTCATCACCAGATCGCCGGCCACCTGCATCAGCTCGGGCGACTGCGTGGCAATCTGCGTCAGGGCATTGAATGCCTCTTCACGCTTCGTAGCGAAGGCCGGGCCGACTTCGGAGATGACGTCATACTCACCCACATTCGGATTGAAGATCGCCTCAATCTGCTGTCCCTGCTGCGCCTGATAGGCCTACTGCGCCATAGGATCGAGCATGACCTGAGTCTGATCACCATTCTCGGCCAGGATGCGAACAACGCGCGGCGTGTCGTAAATCTTCGGAATCAGGTCGATCAGGATGCGGCCGGTAAATCGGATCGCCACAGCCTGGTGATCGATGTAGTGGTAGGTGGCGTTGTCGGCCTTCCGCTGGCGTTCCTGAATCGCAATGCCTGTACGCTCGTTGGACTTCTCGCCCATCTACGATTCGTACTAGCCTGAGACAACCATCATCTCCTGCGCGGCGACCTGCATGCCCTGCATATAGGCCGGCGAGAATTCGGGCGGTGCTTGCTTCTGCGGGGCAGCAATGGGATTGCCGGCATCATCCAGGCCGTTGTAGGGCAGGATGGAGAAGTTGTCACGGTTTGCCGACTGCCAATACGTCTCGTAACCCTCAATCGCCTGTGCCGGTCCGATATAGGGCGTCTTGGACTGAAGCGCCACATGCTCAACGGCTGCCGAGGTCCAGAAGTTGTAGGTGCGCTGCGGGTCTTTCAGGGCTCGTGTATGGCCCTTGCGATCCAGCTGGCCGTCAATGACCGTCTCTTCGCCGATGACGCGGACAATCGGGATGTACTTGCCCGGCCATTCCCGCTTCTCGGCAATCTCATCGCCTGCGATCAGGAACCACTCAATCTGCTGCGTGAGGATTTCACGCGTCTTGGTCTTGTGGTCCTCCAGCAGCTCGGCGCGCATCTCAGCAGGCAGGTCGGACGCCTTGACCACGCCAGTCGGGAGCGAGATGAGCAGATCTTTCTTCTCGGTCTTGCGGTAGTACTCAGCGACGCGGACGTGATCCTTCGTGATCCAGTCACCACCCTCGCTCAGGGTATTACGCGGCACCTTACCCTTGAACTGCGGGTATTGCTTCTCGAAGATTTCACGCGGCATGTCCTCGAACACGAAGCCAAACCGCGCATCGGACCCGTCCACCTCATTGATATCCGGGTCGAGATAGATCGCCAGCGGGTCACGCACGCGGCGGATGTAAATCTCCTGGTCGAACGTTTTGTCGTTCGGGTAGTCCGTGACGACTCGCCAATAGCCCACGCCAGCCTAGACCTGAAAGGTATTGGCCGTGTCATAGACGCTCTGGGCGTTGGAGATGTACTCGATGTGCCGGACGATGCCCTCAAAGACGTCTGCGGCTTCCTTGGTCGCGCCGCCACCGACAGGGCTAACCCGGACTGATGCTTTGTTCTGTCGGCAGTCGTTGATGATCTAGAGGTTGTGCTGACGCGTTTTATTGATCGTCAGCGCGGGACGGTTGTCGATCGCGCGTGTCTTACGCAGCTCGTTCGGCCACTGGTAGCCGTTTTCCGAGTCGCCATTAGCAAACTTGTAGTCGTCGATGAAGTTATCGCGGGCCTTGGACTCCCAATCCTCACAGCGCTTGAAGCGCTTCTAGGCCTCATGGACGATCTTTTCGTCTGCCTTCACTGCATCCATCCCGTGTTGGTATTCGACATGTTGAGACGGAGCGGCATCTTGACCTCAGTTTTCTCTTTGCGCGGCTTCACAATGCCCGGGAACAACTCGGTTAATACCCAAATCCACGCATCGGCACGGTTCGGTGAGGATTCGCCGAGATAGCCAACGGTGGAGAAGGCCGTCAGCTCGTCTTCCAGTTCGTTAAAGGCGCCTGCATGACGAACCTTGCCCTGCTCGTACAACGCGGAGAAGGGTTCAGCACGCACACACTTGCCCCGTGACGCGGTGACTTGCTTAAAGGGAGTACGTGGGCGTGCAGTATCGATGACGTGCTTGACCATGGCTCCGCCAAAATTGATTTCTCCAACAACCAAATCTGCGGTATGTCGGTCGAACGCCGAGACAGCGATACTTCCCCAGGTGTTCGGTCCTGCTTTGACCGTGCAGTCTTCAAGGAGGTACGCGACGCCATCCGTTCCCAGGCCGCCCACGACGATGCCGATAGCGTCATTGTCGGCGTTGTCCACATCCCCTGATCCGGAAGGATCGACCCCAACAATGACCCGAACCATGTCCGGAAGGTCATGCGCTCTCCACTTGTCTATGGTTTCCGAGGCGAATAGCTGGTTAGGCGTCGCATCGGCAAAATTGCCATCGAGGAATCGCTTACGGAGGCGTGCAGAAAGGCCGCTGAGCGTGTCGAGGTAGCCAGCTGACAGATTCTCCGCGTTGTCCTGCGGGTTGATCTGGAAGCTCGCATAATCGTCAGGACGGGGCAGGTTCTGCTTCGTCTCCGGATCACGCTTCTGGATGAACACCAGATATGACCAGTGCGCCTTACTCGGCGGATTGCAGTCGTAATACATGCGGGGCTGAAGCGGTCGGCTATCCCGACCCTCAATCACCTGCGTCACCTTCTGAGCAAGTCGCGTCAGCGCCACGCCAACGCTTCCCCATGGAATCTGTGAACACTCGTTCAGATAGATGGTGGCGTATTCCTGGCCGAGGATCTTCTCGGTACGTTCCTTGTCGTCCAGCCCCGCAAACCAAATCTAGCTGCCGTTAGGAAGCTCAGCAAACCATTCCGTCTTGTTCAAGTCCCAGCGCACGCCAGGGAAGCACAGCTCCATTACCTTCGGGAACGTGTCGGCCACAATCGAGGCCTTCACGTGGTTGAAGCGGAAGCGAAGGATGGCGTGCCGGCTCTTAGGTGCCTTCAGGGCGCGCATCACAACGTTGCGGACCAGCAGGAAGGTCTTACCGCTGCGGCTGCCACCAAACAGCATGATGTGTGTGGCTGAGCCAGCCAAGACGCACTGAGCCGCCTCTTGCTTGGCGGTGAACTTCAAACCAGCTCGTCCAGTTGAGCGGCAACGACAATCGGGCCGCCGTCCTTGCCGCTCATCTCAAGGGATTGACCAGCCTTGCCCCAACCGCGATCAAGCATCACCTCGCATGCCTTCACGCGAGCAGCGGTCGGCTATTCCGAGTCCTCAATGATGGCTGCCAAGGTTTTGATGGCCTTGGTCGTGTACTTACGAGCCGCCTCCTGAACCTCTCCAAGTAGCTTAGGTCGGCCGCCTGGGTTGCCTGATTGTCCCTTTTTGAAGGCCATTGTTAAGTATTGTTCTGAATGAGAACGACATTGTTCAATTTAGTGAATGATCCGGCGTCTCAAGCATGCTCGCTGCAATCCTGAGCATCTTTGCCAGATACGCCCGTTTGTAGTCCGGTGCGATCACGCGCACATCGTTTCCCTTGGTATGGATCAGCAGCGCAATCTCATCCTCGGCCAGGAAATCGCCAAGTAGATCGCTGGCTCGCTCGTCCAGTACGTCAAGGGGTGTCATAAGGCATTCCAGGCCACCAGTCTTCGCTTACCTAGATGCCCGTGGCGTCATCGATGTAAATGGCGGGGGACGCAGGCAACGATCCTGCACAGGCCGGTGAAGGCACCACGGGGTTAGAGCCCGCTGCTCTGCCAATTGAGCTAGTCCCCAATTGATCTTTCACTTCTTCTTGTGCTCAGGCAGCTTCTTAACGTTCTTGCCCTTGTCGGCCTTCACGAACTCGTCAGCCACCTTCTTGCTGATGCCGGTACGTTCGCGGACTTCCTTGCTGTGCTTGGCCGCTTCCATCAGGTTGTGTTCGGCTTTGGACTTGGATGGCATTAGTGACCCGCCTTGATACCGTTGACCTTCTCATAGGTCCGCATGACGCCAAGACCCAGCATGCCCATTAGGACGGGTGACAGCTGCGACAGATCCAGCACAGGCAGAACCACCGTGCTACCTGCCAGCTTGGCCGCATAAGCCACAATGGGGGCCAGTACATACGTCCAGCCGAATGCCAGCGCACACACCCAACCCACGGCCGGGCGCCAGCCTGCAACGAATACAGACGCATTCGATGCCTCGGCCTTGTCTACCTCAAGCTGGCCCTGAAGCTGCGCAAGCTGCCCCTGATATTCCTGTAGGGCGAGCGCGGCCTAGTCCTTCTCAGCCTGCGTCTTGTCAGGCCAGAACTTGTTGATGATGGTGGTGGCGAGGTCCGAGACTTCGCCAAGGCCAGTAAGGCTCATGGATTACTCACAAGGTTTGCCGCCTAGCGCGAAGCCTAGCGACAGAATGAGGATGACGAAGAAGGCAATCAGCTTGAGCATTAGTCGGTCTAGCCAGCCGCTTCCCACTGCTTCTCAGTGAAAGCCAGCGGAAGGCTGCCCATCAGTTTCATGTAGGACGGCCCGTAGATCTGCGGGACGATGATGGAAATCACCCCAACGATGCGGCCATGCATGTCGAAAATGGCGCTACCGGAGTCGCCGGGAAAGCCGTTCAGATCCCACAGCGTCCATCGCATGTTCTGGTCAACCACATAGCCACTGAGTCGGCCAAACCGACACTGGTCTTGCAGATCACCAGGATTGCCGCAGATGAATACCTGATCGCCCTATGTAGGCTCATCGGCCACTTCGGCGTAGTCACTGAACGTCTCATCGACCAAGACAATGGCATGGTCGTTGCGGTCCAGCATCACACGCTTGATCGACACCTTTCGGCCATCGACTGACAGACCCGTAATAGCCTGCAAACAGTGCTCAGCGGTCAGGATGGAATGTGGCCCGACAGCGGTTCCGCTACAGCTTCCCGACCCTTGCTGAAATGTCATGGTGAGGCGGTGCGTTTGATCGTGCACCCACCCCACCGGATTACTCGCGCAGCTCACCAAGCCAAGGAGAAGGGCAAAGATGAGTGCGCGCATAGGGTCAGCCCTCCGGGGGCTTCTTGAACTTCTTCACCGCCCATTGGGCGATCTTGTAGAACTTCTCAGCGGCCACCGTCAGCGTGTAGAGACTGCCGACCACTGCGGTAAAGGCTGTGAACTCACCTAGGCTGATATTCAGATGCCATAGGCCAATGAAAGCGGCAGCGGGGACGGCCTTAGCCGCATCCACCACTTCCGGGTTCTAGATCATGTCCCTAAACATCACGTCCCCTGCAACGCGTTCTAAGCCTGGGCGAGACGTGCTAGGCGGTCAGCCTATCCGTTCAAACCGCCGTTGATAATCTTGGTGGTCTTCTCGAAATCGCCGGTATCGGCAACCTCGTTTAAGCCATGGCTAGCCCAAAACCAAGCGGCAGACATGGCGGCGTAATACGGCTGGGCAAGCAATTCAGGCTGGGCGGTGAAGTCCACTCCTAAAGCCGTGCTGCATGCCTGGTAGTTCTTGCGTCCGGTAAGCTGGATCAGGCCGCGACCGCGAAACTTGAAGCCATCCCCGGGCTGTGTATTGCCCAGCTGGGCATTCCCTTCGTACCGTTCCTATGCCGGCGTCGGACCCCACAGCTCCGTGGCATATCGCAGGCTTCCCGACTCATGCCCGACCTATGCAAGGAACATGGTCTAGCGGTCGAACGTGCCGATACCGAACTTCTGCATGGCCTCCGTCATGAACGGAGCGTAGGTGTCGCCATGCGTGGCGTCACAGCCCACGGCAGCCTGTAGCGTTGCAGAGTCCATCTTATTTGACGGCCCTAACGGTGCTGGGACGGTCGGCTTTACCGGCTTGTCGCCAGGGCTTGTCCACGGCTTCCAGAACTTCCACATCGCCGGTTTTCTCCTGAATGCGGAACAGGACGGCGCCAAGCCTTGCAGCGGCAGCCTCCCAACCCGCAGGAGCAATCACCTGGCAAGACTGGCACTGGACGTACTCGGACGAACCTTCACTATCCCACTCCACATTGAGCTGGGGCAGTTCGTCATCGTCCGTTTCGTCGGTCATGGTTGCCTCAATGGGTTCCGGTCCGGTTCTGGCTTGCCGGGGCTCTCTTGCCCAAAGATGACGGTAGAGGCTGGACCGGAATTCTTATTACATGATCTAGTCAACCACGGAATTTAGCGTTATCGGTTTTGGCCTTCAAAATAAGTCGCATGTATTCAGCATGCAGCTGGGCACGGAACGTATTCAGCCCAATGGTCATGCCGCCCGCTACCGTGTCACGCACACGCAGGTAGGTTTCGGAGTCCACACCAAATCGGGCTGCACGCCGATTCACACCCTCTGCATAACGCTGGAAGATGGCATAGTCCAGTCCGTCACGCCCCGCCTGTGCTATCCAGCCCGGGCGAGCACGGACCTTGGCAAATACCATGGGGCGCCCATTGGCGCGCTGGGCACGAACCACTCCACGTGCCATCCAGATGGCCCAGGCCTCTAGGTCGCGGTCAAAGGCATCGACACCAGCAACGATACGACGGTACAGCTGCCAACCAGGGAACGCGCTATCGAACTTTCGGATCGTCTCTTGAGCTGCCCCATAGGCGCGATCACTCAAAGTCTGCGATGCAAAGACAGTGTCAAGATCAAAGTCAGCGAATGACTTTACCTCGCGTGGCAGCTGGGAGACATTCGCGTTCACTTTTTACCCTTCGACACCTTTGGCTTTTGGACTTTGATAGGTTGGCGATGAGAGAAAATGAAATGCTCTCCATCAACCACGATGGCTTCCTCACGAACAACCTTTAGTGAGGTTGAATCGGATACGGCGTATGCATCTGCACAGCTATAGAAGTAGCCAAATGACTCGCGGGGCCTATAAGCCATCAAGTATGCCATGTATGGATTTTCACTATCACCTGGCTCATAAGCTTCATACACGTCAATGAGAGTCGGCGGCCCAATCACCAATCGCTCAACGATCTTCTCAACCTCAACGATCTTCGTTTTAAAAGGCCACATCACGCCACCACCATGCTCGCCTTGCGAGGCAACGAGTTAACAGAACGAACCCACGTCAGACATTCACGACACTGATACCGCTGATAGCTTCGCGTCTTGGTGTCGCGCGTACCCTGGCAGCGCAGGTTGTCGCTTCCACAATTCGGGCACACATCGCCATCGGTAATGGAATGATTCGGCAAGCCAAGCACCCAGCCGCGTTCGTGCAGTCGGTCGAATACCGCCTCTGTGAGCTTCGTGTCGTTGATGTTGTACTTGCGCATCAACGCCTGCGCCTTTGGATCACCGGCCATTACGTCAAGCCATAGACCGAAGCCGCCCGTATCTACCTTGGAACCCACCCCAAGCCACTTGGCAACGAAGTCCAGCTTGTAGCTAGGCAAAGCTACCTGTCGCTTGACCGACTTCATCAAGTCAACTTTGGCGATCGGCGATGGCTTGCCAAGTCCGTGCTTCAAGAACTGCGCATGAATCCAGCGAATATCGAACTTGTCACTGTTCCAACCGCACACCGCATCGGCCTCATTGAACAAGGCGAGCAACTTACGAGCCATGCCCTTCTCACCATCCTCCCACTGACTGTGGAAATGCACTTGGCGCTCACCGCGGAATTTGGCGGCAAAACACAGTAGCGAACCCGGCTGCTTGATCTGATTGAGGCCTACGTTCTGGTTCCATAAGCCCCAGGTGTAGACCTCGTTTGGGCGCGTCTCGATGTCTACCGTAAGGATCTTCATTCGTCTTCACCAAGACGAAGCAGTAACCAATCAATGATTGACTTGAGTGCATACATGGCCCCAAGGAAAACCTTAAGCACAAGCAAGACCGTGAAGTTTAGCCACGCCCATTTGATGAACGAATCCCATGCCACATGAATTACTCCAAAATAATTCAGTCCTGCCATAAATATGAAAACACACTTGCCAAGACCTTCATACCAAGGGGTGCGAACAACGTATTTGTCATGACTCATACACCAGTCTCCCCATCAGCCTTGTTGTATTCGTCGCGCAGGGACTCGGATGCCATGGGATGGCATGGCCTCTCATACAATCCAAGCTCTTGCGACAATGCGGTCAGTTGGCTCATTGCATGGTCACGATCAATCTCTGTCTGCAAAAGAGCCAGCGCACGCCATGCCACCTTTGCGCTATGTCGTACACCATCGATGTCAATCGTGCCGCGCTCGATGAAGTGACGCATAAGCGCATCACCGTGGTCGGTCGATTTGGTTTTATCCCAAAACAGCGGCATGCCTGGATTGTGCTGTTCACCACCAACGCGGCTTAAATCAGCTACAGCGGCTAGCGCGTCGGGAAAGTAGTCGATGCATCCCGTGGCAAGCGGAATGGTCTTTCGCTTGGCGGCATCCATTGGGAGTGCCATCAGCTAGCCCTCCGCGCCGCACGCGCAGCAAACCACTGCGCACGATCTTCAGCCCATAGCGCATACTTCTCCGCGAAATGGTTGGGATTCTTTGCAACGGCGAGTCGAACCTTGAGGCTTTCCAGGTTCTTGAAAGCATCGGGCACATCAGCGAAGGTCGTGCCGCGAAGTGACTCGCGGGCGGCGATGATCTGACCTTCCAGGCGCTTTACTTCGGTTTTGAATTGCATGGCATCAACCCTTGTTGGTTGTTGCCATTTGACTAGATCAACGCATTAGGCGGCGTCTGAGCTTTGCGGAGAATTTGCGGCAACGGCTGCGTTGTATCGACGCGTCACCGTATCGCGAGAAACGTTCATGCGCTCAGCCAACAATACCGGGCCAAGCGTCTTGTACTCCATGATGAGCTGTCGCCCATCACGGTTGGCAACGTAATCCTTCATGGCGTCCACTTCCAAGCGCGAGGCAATCCGGCGCGCACTATCACGCGACACGCCGAACCGCTGAACAAGATCATCCTCAATGGAACGAACGAAATCGGCGAACAGTGCGTAGTTCATGGCTCACCCCTAGCTTAGGTCTACGACGCGTTGTTTCCAGACTTGTGTCTTGCCGCCACGTACTTTGGCCGTCTTCCTCCATCCGTGAATTTCCAGACGAACACCGGCCTTTCGTATGTCTGCGGTGTGCTCGTTTTCGGTGATCTTCTTAACGCGCGCCGAGACGTTGCTGTATGAAGTCGTCTGCACAAATAGGACTTCATTTTCACGAAGCGCGATGATGTCCCAGGCATTGAACAGATCAACTCGTTTGCGAGTAAAGCTGTTCCAGTACTCCACCACCCAGCAGGTATATCCAAGAGCGCGTAGTACGGCCAACGAATTCTGCGTGGGTGATTTTCCGGCCATTACGCCGCCCTCCAATACTGCGCACGACCAGCACGACGTTCGACACCCTCATCCCGCGGCACAATCCGCCCATATTTGCGTAGCGTGTTGATCGCCATAGACACCTCAATCGTTGACGTGCCGCAATGTTTTGCCATGTCTTGAAGCGTCATGGACTGATCTTCCAACGCTTCAAGAACCATCGTACGGATAGCTACAAGGTTAGATTTACCCATGACGGGATAAACTTTCTTCTCCTTGACGTACTCGGCACGCTGAGCTTTCAGTAGCTCGTTTGCCAGCGTCATCAGATCCGTATTGCGATTGAACGGACCGGCCAGTGATGGCGAACCAGACTTAGCCAACCTGTCACCCTCAGGACTATTCACCCGCGCCATGCGGAATCCTTCGTCCTCATCGGCGTGAATCCACCACCACCCATTACCCATCTTCATGAGGATTTCGGCTGCGGCATCGCCTGCTTTGGTGTGTCGTACTTGGTACATAATTACCTCTTCAGAATCAGTAGGCCTGTGCGAATCAGCCAGTCATAGGTTCTAACTAGCGCACGGTCCATCTGTGCGCGGCGCTCATCTCGATTTAGATCGCGACCGTTGTCGATGGCGGAATGACACTCGGGACACAACGGCGCAACCTGCCAGTGCGGCACCTTCATACCCATGCCCTTACCTTCGTTGCGATGGGCTATCTGAACTCCATGCGCACCGCATAGAGCGCATTTTTCCATCATTGCGACGGCGGCGAACCAGCGGCGTTCCTCGGCGGTGCTCATGCGTGCAACTCCACACCGTTATCAATTGCCCATGCCTGTGCCCACTCGATCAGCTCTGACATTTCCGATATAGACATGCGACGCGTTTGAACTCCAAGGTTGACGACACTTTGGCCGTCCAGACTTGGTACTACTTGGCTTTGTGCCTTCCCTGTTTCGCGACAGAAGCAGTCAACCAACAACCGCTTCCATCCCTCCGTGTCGATGTGCTTTCCAGCCCACACTCGTTGCTGCGAAATCTCGTGACAGATGGCATGCAGGCGGTCGTTCTGCTCAATGCTGCGGCGACTCTTCGCCTCGTCCAGCTTTACGCTGACTCGCTTACCCAGCCCCGTAATCCGCTCAATCTCCCTCCACATACGCACCGCTACGGGTCGGGCGTTGCTGGCGTCTAGGGTGAAGGTTGTCATTTGCGAACTTCCACGATCAGATACTTTTTGGTGCGGTGAATGATCTTTGCGATCCTCTCTCCTGATAACTTGACCATTCGGATACCCTCCCTGGTGCCTGATGCGGCAATCCAATGGTCAAAATTTTCGGTAATGAGAACCCATCTATAAATCCAGTTCTCAGGATCGAGCAGGCCATTTCGATGAACTCGAACAACATCATTTGTTCTCAGTTTCGCGCGCATGACCAATCACCTCTTAGTTTCTTTAGATACTTGTATCCGCCACTGCATCCGAAGCCATGTCTTGCAAACTTCCTGGCAGTTCTTCGTGGTGCAATCGGCGTGGTTACATTCGGTCGGTAGCTTCTCGATCATCAGCGGCCATTCGCGTCGGTTGTGCCGGGCGATTTGCAGCGCCTTGCCGAAACAATGCGCGACGGTCATGTGATCAGCTCGAAATAACGTTGCGGCCTGCCACCTTTGCCAGAACCTGGCCGGACTACTTCCCCATAGCGAAGCACTCGCTCTTGCCGCATCTCGTTAGTCAATCGCTGGATGTAGTGCTTGCGAGCACCAAGAAAGTCGGCTAACTGACATTGGGTCATTGGTCCATGAGCAAGGACCATTACGATTCGGTCGCGGAGGGAAATCATGCAAACATCCTCCCCTGCCGCTGCGCGTCTTCGATGCGGCGGCAGGCGATGTCGAAGTATTTGCGCTCGATTTCCACGCCAATAAATGGCCGATTGAGATTCATGCACGCCACGCCAGTGGTCCCAGACCCCATGAATGGATCAAGCACCAGTCCATGAGTCCACCCGACGAACTGCTCCATTAGGTACACCGGCTTTTCGGTCGGATGCTCGCTATTGCCGGTTCGCGGCGAACGTACAACATCAGTTGGCCGCTTACCTGGCCATGAGTGCTCAGGACCTGGCCAGAACATCGCAATCTCTGTCTGCCTGGCGTGTTCGTGCTCTAGGTCGCCCATAGACCAGTTGTTCTTTACCCAAGTGATGCAGGATTTCGGATGCGGAACGCCGTCGCGCAAGTTGTCCCACCTGCAGAACACATAGCGAGAGTGCGCGGTCGGTATTCCGCAAGCCCAAGAAAGCAGGTCAGCGTCTCCATCGTTCGCGATACGGTCGTGCTGGACCTTGCGGAAGTTCGACTGGAAGCTCATCCCATACGGCGGATCAGTAATCACCGCATCGACCTTTGGAAGCGTAGGAAGAATGTCCCGGCAATCGCCGAGGTAGAGGGTTGCGTTGCCGATCGTTTCGATCTTCATCGCGCCACCCTCTTCGCTTCCCGCTCGGCCTCTTCCTGATCCAGCCTCGCCCAATGCGCCTTGACCTTCTCAAGCGTCACTTGCCAGTCGCGGCCAGTGATAAGGCTCAACTGACCTTTGCCAGCGGCGTACAGGCCTTTGATGTAGCAAAGGCTGCATAGTTGGATGCCATGCGACGGAACGATCACGTCCGCGAAGCTGTCGGCGTATCGCCCTTTGCCGATGTAGGTTTTGCAGCCTTGCGTGGTGCAATACCGCTGGGCCTGAGGTTGCGGCGCATCGAAGCGCTCGGCGCGACCTTCTGCGTATTTGTTCATGAGTGGTACTTACCCTCCGCGACCTTGGCGAAGTTCCCGGGGCGGGTCAGCCATTCAAGATCAGCGCGGAACGGTGGCTTACCGTCGCGGCCTTGAGACTTTCCCATCAGGAATTTCGAATTCCGCACGTCAGCGAAATACGCACGCCACGCATCGACGGACGGAAGATCCTCGCGCCACCGCTGCTGGATATACCCAACGCGGACCTTGGTGAGCTTCTCCACGCGCGGAAGCTCAGGGAGCGATTCGTGATACAGCTCCACAATGCGCTGTAGCTGGCACGGGTTCCGGTCGGCGGGTGCCTTTCCGCCTGCTAGTTGGGCCTCGTCCATAGCCCTAGTGGAATCTTCCCTTTCGTCTAGCGGGTGGTCGGGATCAGAGATTCCGACCTCTACCTCGTTAGAGGTAGATAAAAGATCTGTATCTGTATCTGCTTCTTTATCTGTATCTGCTTGGTAGAACGTCCGTTGAACGTTCGTTGTGCGTCCGTTGAACGTTCGTTGTGCGTTCGCAGATTTCGCCTTCTGTGACTTGGCCGCTACCGCCGCCAGATCATCCTCAATCCGCTGGTGATACCAGGTGTCGCCATCAACATCGAAAAACTCGGCGAGGACTTCCTTTGCCCTGGCCCATGACTCGGGAGTCAACCGACAGATCGTCGCCAACCTATCGTTTGAGTTGTTAAGCGCCTTACCTCGCTGCCAATAATTGAAGATCAGCAGTAGGTACGCCCCGCTCTCTTCCGTTGTCAGGTGCGCGGTATCGGCTAAATAGTCCGCTACGTAAAGCTGTATGTATGGCAAAGCAGCCATGACACCCCCGTACTACTTTCCTCGCCGTCTACCCCCTCCCAGGGATTGAGTGCGTTAGGTGGTGCTGGCTAGGTCATAGCGTCAACACCGCCGCTAAGCCAAAGCAGACCGCTGCCGATGGATGCCCATGAGTTAGGCAATAGACAGATGCGGCAACGAATGCCAAGCAAGGAAGTGATCGGGAAAATTTATTCATGCTGCCTCCTGAATCTCTGTCAGTTCGCGGCCATACTCGGCCTTGATGTGTTTCTTGATGGCATCGGCTACTGCGGTCCAACCCGTCAGGTCGAACGGCAGCGGATCGTTTTGGCCTTGGTCGGTCATGACTTGTCTTCCCATATGTCCGGCAGACCGGCAGACCGAGCATCGGCAATGGCTTCGCGATGAGTCGAGCGCAAAATAAAATCCGTTCGATCTGCATTTGGATTGCAATAGCGAATCAGCATCCAACTAGCCTCGCGAGTAATGTCCCTAGGAGACAGAAGACGCGGCGCGTTTCTCGGCCAAAAGATCGGGCCATTCATGCGGCCTCCCTGGTGCGCGTCTTAGCGGCGCGCAGCTCGACAAGCTCGCGTTCAAGTTGCTGCTCCCGCGTCTCCCGCTTCGGCACCAGGCTCATACCGACCTGATCGGCAAGCCACTGGACGACGCCGACGTTGCCCACGGCATCGCAGAACAGCTTGTAGCCGTCCTCCGGCATATAGGCCGGCCGATTCTTCGGCTTGTTCTGGATGCGCGACCAAACGCACGGCAGGACGCCGACTACATCGGCAATGGCGCCATCGGAGGGCTTGCGACGACCCATGGCACGGGACACGGCAAGCGCCTGCTGGAAGCTATCGCACCGCTCGATAAGTCCTTCATCTACAAGGTCGAGCTGCGGAACCTGCCCCAGGATTCGAATTTCTTGTTGGTGCATCGTGGTTTGCCTTGGGTTTTGTTGGCTCATGGTTTGGTAGCCAAATAAAGGGCCATGGAAACCAGTCCCACGACCCACAGCCCCAATCCTACGCCATACCGTAATTCATGTCAACGGTATAGGGAATCTTATGGCCGCGACAATATTCCTATGACCATAGGTGAACGAATCAGAATGGCCAGGGAGGCCGCAGGCATGTCCCGCAAGGATCTGGCTGCGGCTATTGAGATGCCCTATTCCACCCTGGCCGGCATCGAAACCGGTGACCAGGGCGCTACAGGGCAATTGGCGGTGATTGCCGATGTCCTAGATGTGTCTGGTAAATGGCTGACAACCGGCCAAGGGCAAATGCGACGTGCATCTCATTCCGTGACACTTTCCCCCGAAATACTGGCCCAAGCGATCATGTTCGTTGAGTACGACGAATCACTGTCCGGGCCGTATAGTCCCGAGGCAAAAGCTAGTCGTCTCATAGACTTATGCGAAATGATCGCCAAGGACGGCGGCAAGCCATCGATGGCTACCGTAGACGCCATCATGCAGGCCGCCAGGGCTCGGAAAGATTCAGGGGAACAACAATGACGACACTAGATGAAAGCTCTGGAAATGACAGAGAAGTCATTGATCTAAGGCTTATTTCTCACAATCGCAGGACGAATAAGCCCTTGACCGACGATGAGATAGGGCGATTGCGAAAAGTGTTGGATGCATTCGAACGACTCTCCGGCGGCAATGGATGCCCTGTAGCTTTCCGAGTGCTCCACGGTCGAACCCAACCATGACGTCATATCCTCTCTTTCCGACCCGCTTAGGCGGGTCTTTTTTTGGCATAGGAAAATTTCCTATACGCCATAGCGTAATTTCGCTTGACGTCTATTACGGCATGGCGTAATGTCTCCTGCAACAGCCCACAAGCTGGCTGCTCAGGAGGCAGGACATGGATAAGAAGAAAGACGACCAGGTTGTGATCGCCTACAAGGGCTTCGATAGCAATCTTTCGTGCCGTGGTTTTCAGTACGAGATTGGCAAGGAATACGTGCACAACGGCGAAGTGGCTGCGTGCTACGGCGGGTTCCATGCCTGCGAGCATCCGCTTTCCGTGTGGAGCTACTACGGCGTCAACAATGGCAATCGTTTCGCGCTTGTTGAGCTTTCCGGCAAGACGAATCGCGACGGCGACAAACTTGCGGCTCAGCGAATCACCGTAAAAGCAGAGATTGGCATTCCCGGCCTGATCAAAGCTGCCATTGAGTGGACGCGCAGCAAGTCCACAGATGCCACGAGCGGTAACTACGCCCACAGCGCCACGAGCGGTAACTACGCCAACAGCGCCACGAGCGGCGACTCCGCCAACAGCGCCACGAGCGGCGACTCCGCCAACAGCGCCACGAGCGGTAACTACGCCCACAGCGCCACGAGCGGTAACTACGCCCACAGCGCCACGAGCGGTAACTCCGCCCACAGCGCCACGAGCGGTAACTACGCCAACAGCGCCACGAGCGGCGACTCCGCCAACAGCGCCACGAGCGGCTACTACGCCCAC
>Ga0310811_10000862_pt1 | contig 39047 bp, 49 predicted proteins | sample YCmetagenome_FD_207642 | JGI IMG/M metagenome (GOLD analysis project Ga0310811, IMG submission 207642) | Soil microbial communities from experimental microcosm in Duke University, North Carolina, United States - YC | ecosystem: Engineered > Artificial ecosystem > Soil microcosm > Unclassified ... | reverse complement strand
ATCTGCGTACGACGGACGTGACGGGAGTTGCCGAACTTCCATCGGGCACCGAGATGGTGATGCCTGGGGACAACGTGGAACTGGTGATTGAGTTGATTACGCCAGTGGCGATGGAGAAGGGCTTGCGCTTCGCCATCCGCGAAGGCGGACATACGGTGGGATCAGGCGCGATCTCGGAGATTATTCAGTAAGGCGGCTGTTGGCTCTTGGTTGTTGGCTGTTGGCAAAACCGGGAGACCGAAGGTTGGCATGGCGACAGCCCCGGAGGGGCGGCATGGTTTAGCCCAGGGCGTAAGCCCTGGGTAGGCAAGCAGACGAGTAAGTCCCGTAGGGACGGCCGAAAAGCAGGCGTTACATAACCGAAGGGTTGGTGGTTTAAGAGTGCCAACACCTCAAGATCTTTCCTCCTGGAGATGCTGGGAGGGGTAAGGGAAGAAATGATAGGAAACGAAAAAATTCGCATCCGGCTGAAGGCATACGATTACCGCGTGCTCGATCAGTCCACGACTGAAATCGTAAGCACGGCGAAGCGCACCGGAGCGCAGATCGCCGGGCCGATTCCACTGCCGACGATGAAGAACAAGTACACCGTTCTCCGTTCGCCGCACGTGGACAAGAAATCGCGCGAGCAGTTCGAGATCCGCACGCACAAACGTCTGCTCGACATTCTCGACCCGACACCGCAGACCGTGGATGCGTTGATGAAGCTCGATCTCCCCGCTGGAGTGGACGTGGAGATCAAGGCGTTTGGAAAAGAGCACAAGTAAGTCTTCAGTCTTTGGTTGTCGGTCGTTGGCCAAGAACCGAACCAGCCAATAGCGTGAAGCCAAGCTGGTAGAAAAACGGAAAACGAAATGGCAAAGGTAGCAGGAATACTGGGCAAAAAAGTCGGCATGACGCAGCTGTTCGATTCAAAAGGCGACGTGCGTCCGGCCACCGTTCTGCAGGCCGGCCCATGCGTGGTCACGCAGGCAAAGACCCAGGCAAAAGACCAATATGAATCCGCGCAGATCGGCCTTGTCGAATTCGTGAAGGAGTCGCGCCTTACGCAGCCCATGCGCGGGCACTTGGCGAAGAACAATCTTCCCCCGGTGAAATTCATCAAGGAAGTTCCGGTCGAAGCTGACGGCGATGCAAACGTTAAAGCCGGCGACCGGGTCCTGGTCGAGATCTTCGACGGCGAAAAGTTTGTCGACATAGTCGGCGTAAGCAAAGGCAAGGGGTTTCAGGGCGTAGTTAAACGCCACCATTTTGGCGGCGGCCCGAAATCGCACGGTTCGATGTTTCAGATCACCGGCTCGATCGGCTCGTCCGCATTCCCGTCGCGCGTGTTCAAAGGCATGCGCATGTCGGGGCATATGGGCAACGATCGCGTGACCGTCCGCAACCTGCGTGTTCTTGGCGTAGATAAAGACGACAACCTGCTGGTGGTTGAAGGCAGCGTGCCCGGGCCGAACGGCGGATATCTGGTAATCATGAAAGCGAAGCATCCGCCTCGCGAACGCCGCGGATTTGCCGGCTCGGCGACGGTTGATCCGTTGAAGGCGGCAAAGAGGGCAGCGAAGAAGGGCTAAAAGCGGCTGTTGGCTATTGGTTGTTGGCTGTTGGCCAGAACCAAGATCGCGGGCGAGATGCCCGCGCCACAAGAGAAAACGAAATGGCATCTATCGACATTCACGATCTGAGCGGTAAAAAAGTTGGCACGCTGGAACTCGCCGACGAGGTCTTTGGCGCGGTCCACGAGGATTTGCTGTGGGAAGCGGTAAAGCATTATCGCGCCGGGCAGCGGGCGGGAACGCACGCTACCAAGAACAAGAAGCTGGTTTCTGGAGCGGGCAAGAAGCTTTGGAAGCAAAAGGGTACCGGACGCGCCCGTGTGGGTTCGATTCGTTCGCCACTGTGGCGGCACGGCGGCACGGTACATGGCCCGCAACCGCGCTCCTACGATTACCGTTTTCCGCGCAAGAAACTGCTCGGAGCGCTGCGCTCGGCGCTGGCCGCGAAGTTTGCCGATGGCAAGCTGATCGTGGTGAATGCGTTCAAAGTGGACGAGCCCAAGACCAAGCTATTTCGCGAGGCGCTCGACAATTTGAAAGTCGATAAGACGGCGCTGCTGGTTGAGGTTGCGAACCATGGCAATCGCAATCTGGACCTGAGTTCGCGCAATATCGAAGGTGTTGAGTTGGTGGCGAGCAATGCCGTGCATCCATTTCACTTGCTGCGTTACGACCGCGCGATCTTCTCGCAGTCGGCCATCGAGAAGCTGCAATTGTCGCTGAAGAATTCGGTGTCGCGGCGTCAGAAGCAGGCGGTCGAGGGTGAAGGCAAGCAGCCGAAGAAGTCGGCGCGCAGCCCGCGCACTCGCTCGAAGAAAGCGGCGGAGGTCGCGTAATGAAATCGGCATACCAGATCATCCGCAAGCCGGTGATTACTGAGAAAGGCCTCGGCATCAAGGAAAGCCAGAACACGCTGGTGTTTCAGGTCGCGCCGAAGGCCACGAAGACCGAAGTGAAAGAAGCTGTGCAAGCCATTTTCAAAGTGAAAGTGGATTCGGTGCGCACGGCGAACTATCCGGGCAAAGAACGGCGTCGCGGCAAGTTTGCCGGTTATCGTTCCGATTGGAAGAAGGCGTACGTGAAACTGAAGTCCGGCGAGAAGATGCCGGAGTACGCGCAGAATTTGTAAGAACCCGTCGCTGGTCGTCGGTCGTTGGTCGTCGGCCAAAAACGAATGGAAGTATTACAGCAAGGCTAAGAGCTAAGAGCTAAAAGCTAAGAGCTGGTTTTTATGGCAATTAAAACTTACAGACCGACAACCCAGACGTTGCGTTATCGCACGACGCTTTCGAGCGCGGACCTGACGACGGACCGTCCGCACAAGCCGCTGACCGAGCGCAAGTATAAGACCGGCGGGCGTCGCAACTCGGGTGACAAGACCATGCGCTTCATCGGTGGCGGCCACAAGCGCAAGCTGCGGGCCATCGATTTCAAGCGCGACAAGACCGGCATTCCGGCAACCGTGATTTCGATCGAATACGATCCCAACCGCTCGGCGCGCATTGCTCTGCTGGCATACGCAGACGGCGAGAAGCGTTACATCCTGCAGCCGGATGGTTTGAAGCAGGGAGCGAAAATCGTAAGCGGGCCTGAGGCGGACATCCTGGTTGGAAACGCGTTGCCGCTGAAGAATATTCCGCCTGGTACGGTGATCCACAATTTGGAGCTGAAGCCAGGCAAAGGCGCGCAGATGGTGCGCTCGGCAGGAGGCCAGGCTCAGCTGGTTGCCAAGGAAGGCGAGTACGCGCTGGTGAAGCTGCCGTCCGGCGAAACCCGCAAAGTCTCGCAGGATTGCATGGCGACCATCGGGCAGGTCGGTAACATCGACCACGAAAACGTAACCATCGGCAAAGCCGGCCGCACCCGCTGGATGGGAAAGAAGCCGCACAACCGCGGTGTTTCCATGAACCCGGTTGACCATCCGCATGGCGGCGGCGAGGGCAAAACTTCCGGCGGACGGCATCCGGTTACGCCCTGGGGACAGCCGACGCGTGGTTACAAGACGCGCAACAACAAGCGCACCGATAAGTTCATTGTCAGTAGATCGAAGTAGTTAGTCATTCGTCGGCGGCAAGGATATAGAGATTTAGGTTCAAGCTAAAAGCTAGGAGCTAACAGCTAGAAGCTGCTTTTATGGCACGTTCAACCAAAAAAGGCCCGTTCATTGACGGATATCTCGCGACGCGCATCGAGCAGATGAACGCGCGCAACGAGAAAAAAGTTTTGCGCACCTGGTCGCGGCGATCGACCGTAATCCCGGAAATGGTGGGACACACGATCGCTGTGCATAACGGCAAGAAGTTTATTCCGGTGTACGTCACTGAAAACATGGTTGGCCACAAGCTCGGCGAGTTCAGTTTCACCCGCCAGTTCAAGGGCCACTCCATGAAGGCGGCGACCGAAGCGGCGGCGCGTCCGGCAGGCGTTCCCGGCGGACCGGGAGCTCCGGCCCCGGCGGCTGGCGCGGCACCGGCGCCGGCGGCGCCGAAGGCATAAACATGGAATTTCGAGCACAAACCCGGTTCGTTCGCGTGTCGCCGCAGAAGGCGCGCCTGGTCCTCGAACTGATCAAGGGCAAGCGCGTTGAAGAGGCGTTGAACACGCTGGCATTTGCCAAGAAGCGCATCGCCCCCAAGATCGAGAAGCTGGTGCGCTCGGCGGTCGAGAACGCAAACTATCTCAGCGGCGAGAAGAACCTCGACGTTGATCTCGACAACCTGTATGTAAAGCACGCGGTCGCAAACGATGGTCCGCGGATGAAGCGCATTCGTCCCGCCCCGATGGGCCGTGCCTACCGCTACGTTCGCCGCATTGCGCACATCGAGATCGCGCTGGCTGAGCGCGGCAAGAACGGTGCTGGAGATCTTGCAACCGTCGTCGGCGAAGAGAAAGCTGCGGCTCCCGCGTCGGCAAAGAAGAAGCGCGTGGTTGCGAAAAAGAAGTCGGTCGGCAAGAAGGCGGTTGCGAAGAAGTAGTTCAGGAGCTTTATGGGTCAAAAGGTACATCCTTACGGGTTCCGGCTGGGATACACCAAGCCGTGGAAGTCACGCTGGTTTGTCGAGCGTGACTACGACAAGCTGCTGCTCGAAGACGTCAAGCTGAAGGGCGAGCTCAAAGACAAGCTCAAGTCGGCCGGCGTCAGCTCGATCGAAGTCGAGCGCCCCGGCAACAAACTGCGGGTGATCATTAAGACCGCGCGCCCGGGGATCATCATCGGACGCAAGGGCGCCGAGATCGACAAACTCAAGCAGGACCTTCAGAAGCGCACTAACCGTGAGGTGTATGTCGACATTCAGGAAGTGCACAAGCCCGAACTCGATGCGCAGCTGGTATCGGAATCGATCGCGCTGCAACTCGAAAAGCGCGTGGGCTTCCGCCGCGCCATGCGTAAAGCCGTAGACTCAGCTCTGCGCTTCGGATGCAAGGGAATCAAGGTCCGCGTCAGCGGCCGCTTGAACGGAAACGAAATCGCCCGCTCGGAATGGTATCTGCAGGGACGCTTGCCGTTGCACACCTTGCGTGCCGATATCGAGTACGGATTCAGCGAAGCGCGCACCACGTACGGCGTGATTGGCGTGAAGACCTGGATCTATCGCGGTGAGATCCTGCCGACCAAGAAGCGCGAGTCGCAGGCGGTAGGAGCGTTCTGATCGGGTGATCTGTCGATCGGGTCATCGGGCGATCTGGAAATCGAAGACTAAGGATTTGGCGAACGACGAACGACGAAGCTAAAAGCTGGTAGCTAAGAGCCGATTTTATGTTGATGCCGAAAAAAGTTAAGTACCGCAAGCAGCAGCGCGGACGCATGACCGGCAAAGCCTGGCGCGGGAGCGAGCTGTCTTTCGGAGACTTTGGATTGAAGGTCCTCGAGCCCGGCTGGATCACCGACCGGCAGATCGAGGCCAGCCGCGTGGCCATGACCCGCTTCATTAAGCGCGGCGGCAAAATCTGGATCCGTCTGTTTCCCGACAAGCCGGTCACGAAGAAGCCGGCCGAGACCCGTATGGGAAAAGGCAAAGGCGCGCCTGATCATTGGGTCGCCGTGGTGAAGCCCGGCAAGATTTTGTTCGAGATGGAAGGGGTCACGCCGCAGGACGCGAGCGAAGCCATGCGCTTGGCATCGCACAAGCTCCCGCTGCGCACGACCTTTGTGCAGAGAGAGACGGCACATTAAGAAGCCGTCAGCCATCAGCCGTCAGTAAGAACGGCTCTGGTTTATCTGAAGGTTGAAGATTATGGAAGCAGAGAAAATTCGCAATCTGACCGACGAGGAACTCGGCCACCAGCAGCGTGAAATGGCAGACGAGTTGTTCAAGCTGAAGTTCCAGCTGAACATGGGCCAGACCGAAAGTTTGAAGAAGATCCGCGGCTTGCGCAAGGACATCGCGCGCGTGAAGACGATCGCCCGCGAGCGCGCCGCCGCAGGGGAGAAGAAGTGATGCCGGAACCGCAAACCGCCGGAAGGCGCAAAGAATTGATTGGCAAGGTGGTCTCGAACCGGATGAACAAGACCATCGTGGTGCAGGTTGTGAGGCAGAAATCTCATCCCCTGTACTTGCGGGTGATTTCGAAGGCGAAGAAGTTCTATGCCCACGATGAAAAGAACGAAGCCCACATCGGCGACGTGGTTCGCGTGGAAGAAACGCGTCCGCTGTCAAAGCTGAAACGCTGGCGGCTGAAGGAAATTGTTCGCAAGACCGCGCTGGTGCCGGAAGTGGCATCAGGAGTGGAGGAGCAGAAGTAAGCGAGCTTTTAGTTCCTAGCTTCTAGCTGCTAGCAACCAGTGCTTGCTAGGAGCCAGCAGCTAGAAGCTAGTAGCTTCGCACGGAGAACTATATGACAGTCATGATGCGAAGCATGCTCGAGGTCGCCGATAATAGCGGCGCGCGCAAGCTGCAGATGATTCTGCCGCTGGGCGGCGCGACTGGCCTGCGCGCCAGCCTCGGCGACGTGGTCACGGCCAGCGTGAAGGAAGCCGCGCCCGATGGCCAGGTGCAAAAAGGCAAAGTGGTGAAGGCGGTCATCGTTCGCACTCGCAAAGAGCACCGTCGCCGCGACGGCACCTATATCCGCTTCGATCAGAACGCGGCTGTTCTGATCAACGAAGCCGGCGAACCGGTGGGCACGCGCGTCTTCGGACCCGTGGCCCGCGAGCTTCGCGAAAAGAAGTTTTTGAAGATTGTGAGCCTGGCGCCGGAAGTTCTGTAGAGGATTTGGTAATTGGGAAATTTGGTAATCGGGTAATTTCAACCGCTTAGCTGGGGAGTGCGGGTTTTAATTGCCAAATTACAAAATTACAAAATTGATTTATGCAAACTGAAACCGCACACAAACGAGTCGATATCCACCGCAATGACACGGTGAAAGTGTTAAGCGGCAAAGATAAAGGCAAGCAAGGCCGCGTCTTGCGCGTGTTCCCGGACAAAGGCACGGTTTTGGTCGAGCACGTCATGATGGTGAAGAAGCACATGCGTCCCACGCAGCGCAGCAAGGGTGGGGTGGCCGAGCAGGAGAGCCCGGTTTCGCTGTCGAAGGTTCAGTTGATTTGCCCTAACTGCAACCAGCCGGCGCGCATCGGTCACAAGATTCACGGTGACCATAAGGTGCGGGTCTGTAAAAAATGCGACGGCGATATCGGCGGCAAGAAATCGGCGAGAGGCTGATTAGCTAAGAGCTGAATTATGGCTAAAGATAAAAAAGAAAGAAAAGGTGCCCCGCAGCAGGAAGAACAGCGCGCGCCGGAAGCAGCACGCCACAGCGCGAAGGAATCCCCGAGGCTCAAGGACCGCTTCCGCAAGGAAGTCGCGCCGGCGCTGATGAAGGAATTCAACGCCACGAATCCCATGGCGGTGCCGCATCTGCACAAAATCGTCGTGAATATGGGCGTGGGCGAAGCTACACAGAATGCCAAGGTGCTCGATCCCGCGGTGAACGAACTCGGCCTCATCACCGGGCAGAAGCCCGTGGTCACGCGCGCCAAAAAGTCCATCGCAGCCTTTAAAGTCCGCGAAGGTATGCCGATTGGCGCCATGGTCACGCTGCGCGGCGACCGTATGTATGAATTTTTCGACCGCCTGGTCAACATTGTTTTGCCGCGTGTGCGCGACTTTCGCGGCGTTTCGACCAAGGCCTTCGACGGACGCGGGAATTACACCATCGGCCTGCACGATCAGCTGATCTTTCCCGAGATCTCCTATGAGAAGGTCGACAAACTGAAAGGCATGAACGTCACAATTGTGACCACGGCGCGTGACGATAATCAGGCACGCGCGCTGTTGAAGCATTTAGGAATGCCGTTCAGGGCGTGATAAAGCGGGTGATCCGGCGATCGGGTCATCGGGTGATCTGAAAGCTGAAGATTTTGGTTTTTGAGCTGGAAGCTAGGAGCTGATTTTTGGCAACGACAGCAAAACGAGTTAAAGACGCACGAAAGCCGAAGTTCTCGACGCGCAAGCACAACCGCTGCAAAATCTGCGGACGTCCGCGCGCCTATCTGCGCAAGTTTGGCATCTGCCGCTTGTGTTTCCGCGGCCTGGCCTTGCGCGGCGAGATCCCAGGCGTTTCGAAGTCGTCTTGGTGAGAGTCTGTTGTCGGTCGCATGCATGATCGTAATTTGGCCAACGACCGACGACCAACGACCGACGACGGCGGTTGAAACCGTCGGCTTGGCCCAGGCAGTGCTGAGCATGGAGAAGCAAAACGTATGAAGTTGACCGATCCGGTCGCAGACATGCTGGCGCGAATTCGCAACGCGATCCGCGCCCGGCACCAGAAGGTGGATGTTCCCGCTTCCAACCTGAAGTCGGAGATCGCCCGCATCCTCAAGGAAGAGGGCTACATCTCCAACTTCAAGGCCGCAGAAGAGGAAGGCCACAAGGTCATCCGCATCTACCTGAAGTATGACAATAATAACGAGGCCGCGATCTCGAATGTCGCCCGCGTTTCCCGGCCCGGCTGCCGCGTCTATGTGCGCCGCACCGAGATCCCGCGCGTGCTCGGCGGCCTGGGAATCAATATCCTGACCACGCCTCGCGGCGTAATGACCGGACGCCAGGCCCGCAAGCAGGGACTCGGCGGCGAAGTATTGTGCGAAGTTTGGTAGAAAATCAGCGTTTAGCTCTTAGCTTTTAGCCTTCAGCTAAAACCTAAACCGATGAGCTAAGAGCTAATGGCTAACAGCTACGAGCTGAATTTATGTCACGAATTGGAAAAAAACCGATCGCACTGCCCAAGGGCGTGACGATCAAAGTTGAAGGAAACACCGTTCTGGTGCAGGGGCCGAAAGGCAAGCTGGACACCGTGATTCCCCGCGGCATCAAGGTCGAGCAGCAGGACGGCCACATTGTCGCCCTGCGCGAGAACGATTCGCAGGCTGCATTGCACGGACTTACCCGCGCCCTGGTCAATAACGCGGTAGAAGGCGTCACCCGGGGCTGGACGCGCGAGCTCGAAATCGTCGGTATCGGGTACCGCGCTGAGATGAAGGGCAAGGCCATGGTCGTGTTTACGCTCGGCTACTCGCACCCGATCGAGTATCCGCTGCCGGCCGGCATCGATGTTGCCGTCGATCCCAAGCAGACACGCCTGACGGTCACGGGAATCGACCGCCAAAAAGTCGGGCAAGTTGCCGCCGAGATGCGCGCCCTGCGCCCACCCGATCCGTACAAGAACAAGGGCGTGCGTTTTGTGGGCGAGCGCTTGAAGAAGAAGGTAGGAAAGACGGGAGCGAAGTAAGACCGGTCGTTGGCTGTTGGTCGTTGGCCAGGACCTTGAATTACGAAGATCCATTGTCGTTCGATGTTTTTGGACCGACGACCAACGACCAAGGACGAGGCATGTTAACTCAAACATCCAAAAACGTAACTCGCCGCCGGGTGCACGAGCGCATCCGCAAGAAAGTGCTGGGTACCTCCGAGCGGCCGCGCCTGAACGTCTATCGTTCGCTGAATCATATCTACGTCCAGGTCATTGATGACCTTGGGGGCAAGACGCTGGTTTCCGCGAACAGTGCGGAAGGCAAGAAGGAATCGCGAACCACCGGCGGAAACCTGGCCGCGGCCAAAAGCGTCGGCAAATCGATCGCCGAGCGTGCCAAGGCAAAAGGGATCGATAAAGTTGTCTTTGACCGTGGCGGATACATTTACCACGGCCGCGTAAAAGCGCTGGCCGATGCCGCGCGCGAAGCGGGACTGAAATTTTAGAGCAGTGAGTTTCGAGCGGCGAGCTACGAGCGATTCGAGCTTGCTCACAGCTCAAAGCTCATAGCTCGGAGCTAGGAAATCATGCCAACTGTAGTCAAAAAACTTGACGCCGGCGCCTACCAGCTGAAAGACCAGGTAGTTGCCATCAATCGCGTCACCAAAGTCGTTAAAGGCGGAAAGAACCTGTCATTCGCTGCGCTGGTTGTGGTCGGAGATCCGAGCGCCGCCGTTGTCGGCTATGGATCCGGCAAGGCCAAGGAAGTTCCGCAGGCCATCCGCAAAGGGATTGAATCCGCCAAAAAGAACCTAGTGCGGGTCAATCTCACGCAAACCAGTATTCCGCACGCCGTCCTCGGACGTTTCGGTTCCGGCATGGTCCTGCTGAAGCCGGCGCCGGAAGGCACGGGCGTGATCGCCGGCGGCGCGGTACGCGCCATCATGACCTCGGTCGGAATTCAAAATATTCTGACTAAGTCGATCGGCACCACGAATCCGCATAACGTAATCAAGGCGACCTTCGACGCCCTGCGCAAGCTGAAGAACAAGGAAGCCGTTGCTACCTTGCGCGGCAAAGCGGCCGAGGAGTTGTAAAGCAGGGCGCTGGCAGTTACCAGTTGCGATTTGAGCTAAGAGCATAAGAGCTGATTATGACGGCAAACAAAAAGAGTCCAGACAGCGGCAGCATTCGCCTGAAGTGGGTACGCTCGGCGATCTGCACGCCCGTGACACACAAGAGAGTAGTCCGCGGCCTCGGCTTCACCCGGCTCAATCAGGTGATCGAGCGCCCCGACACTCCGGCCATCCGCGGCATGGTGGCCAAGGTGCCGCATCTGGTGGAGATAGTGAGCTAAGCTTTCAACGTTTCAGAGGTTTCAGGGTTTCGCCCAAAGTCGACGCCCAATGAAACCTTGAAACCTTGAAAACTTGAAACTTGGAATCCTATGAACCTCTCTACAATTCGCAAGCCCCGCAAGGCTTCAGAAAACAAGAAACGCGTAGGACGCGGCATGGGCTCGGGTATGGGTAAAACTTCCACCCGCGGCCATAAAGGCCAGCGCTCGCGCAGCGGTTCGCGCATGATGCGCGGCTTTGAAGGCGGACAGATGCCGCTGCATCGCCGCCTGCCCAAGCGCGGCTTCACCAATATCTTCCGCCAGGAATTCAACATTGTGAACCTGGAGAAGCTGGCGGCGCTGGGCGAGAGCACCATCAATCCTGAAGTTCTGCGCAAAGCCGGCGTCATCAGCACCAACCGCCGCGTGAAGATTCTCGGCGACGGCGAACTCACGTCCGCCATCACCGTCCAGGCGCACAAGTTTTCAAAGTCCGCCGAAGAGAAGATCACGAAGGCGGGCGGTAAAGTTGAAATTTTGAAGTAACGATGCACTTAACTCCTAGCGTGTCGTTGATTGAAAGTGGTTCAGCTAAGAGCTAGAAGCTAATAGCTAGAAGCTGTTTTTATGTTCGATAAGCTCCTCAACATCTTTCGCGTCCCGGACCTCCGCAAGCGCATTCTGTTCACGCTTGGCCTGCTTGCCGTTTATCGCATCGGCGCGCACATTCCGATTCCTGGGATCAACTCCGAGCTTTTCCAGCGCTATATCGAGCAGAATCGCGGCACGCTCTTAGGGTTCGTAGATCTCTTCTCCGGCGGCCAGTTCCGCCGCATGACGATCTTTGCCCTCGGCATCATGCCGTACATCACCTCGTCGATCATTCTGCAGTTGCTCACCGTTCTCTATGAACCTCTGCAGAGACTTTCGAGAGAAGGCGAGCTCGGCCGCAAGAAGATCACGATGTACACGCGGTATCTGACGCTGCTGCTCAGCATGGTGCAATCGTCGTTCATCGCCATCGGTCTGCAAAAGGCCGGCAGCTTCGTTCCCAACCCCGGCGCAGGATTTATCTTGATGACTGTTCTCACCCTGACCACGGGCAGCGTATTCATCATGTGGCTGGGCGAGCAGATCACCGAACGCGGCATCGGCAATGGCATGTCGCTCTTGATCTTCGCCAACATCGTCGTCGGCCTGCCGCGTGGTGTCGCCGACTTGATCGACAAAGCAAAAAACGCCACTTGGGGTCCGCTGACCCCGGTCCTCATGGCCCTGCTGATCGTGGTGATGATCGCCGTGGTGGCGTTTATCGTCTATGTCGAGCGCAGTGAACGCCGCATTCCGGTGCAGTACGCGAAACGCATCATCGGACGCAGAATGACCCAGGGCGGCACTACTCACATGCCCATGAAGGTCAACGCGGGCGGCGTCATGCCGGTGATTTTTGCTTCCTCGATCGTCACCATTCCGCAAACCATCTTCATCGGATTGCGCGACAACCGCTATTTCGGCTGGCTCATCGACGCGCTGCGTTGGGGAGAGCCGCTTTACACAGTGCTCTACGCGCTGGGCATCATCTTCTTCGCATACTTCTACATCTCGATCGTGTTCAATCCGAACCAGGTTGCCGAGGATATGCGCAAGTACGGCGGGTTTATTCCCGGCATCCGTCCTGGCAAGCGCACTGCGGACCATATCAACGAGATCCTGACTCGCCTGACTTTGGTCGGCGCGCTTTACCTGATCATCATCTCGTTTATTCCCGAATGGATGATGGTCGGCATTCACCTCAATCACCTGGCCGGGCCGGTCGGACGCTTCTTTGAGCATCTGCCCAATTGGGTGTTGAACGGGCTGAACGTAAACTTTTATTTCGGCGGGACTTCGCTGCTGATCGTGGTTGGCGTAGCCATGGACACGGTCAATCAGATCGAATCGCAGTTGATCATGCGGCACTACGACGGATTCACGCCCCGCAGCGGGCGGATTCGCGGCCGGCGTAGCTGGTAGTGAAACAGTGGCCGGTGGTCAGTTGCCGGTGGTCAGTGATGCATGGCTGACCCCCGACAACCGGCCACCGACCACGAGGATCAGGATGTGTCGGTAATCTTCGCATGGGAGCGGGCTGGGGCCAGTTCGATGGCAGAGGATGTGTTGCGTAACATCGGGCCGATTGTGCTCCTCGGGCCACCGGGCGCTGGTAAAGGCACCCAGTCGAAGAGGATTACCGGGCACTACCACATCCCCCAGGTTTCAACTGGCGATCTGCTGCGCGAGCATGTAAAGCAGGGAACAGCGCTTGGGATTCAGGTCCGCGACCTGCTGGCTAAAGGCGAGTTGGTCAGCGATCACCTGGTCTGTGACATCGTTGCCTGGCGCCTCCGTGAGCCGGATGCGCAGCGCGGATTTGTGCTTGACGGCTTTCCGCGCACGCAGAAGCAGGCGGCCTGGCTCGACGCATTTTTGAATTTTGAGTTCTTTGAAAACGGAAAGTGGGCGGCGTGGCTGCCGATTGTGATCCGTATCCAGGTGGATTATAATAAGTTGTTGCTTCGGATCACTGGACGGCGGACTTGTCCCGTCGATGGGACGATCTACAACGTCTATTCCAATCCGCCGCGCGTTGACGAAATCTGCGACAAAGATGGCGCCCGGCTGGTCACCCGCGACGATGACCGCGAAGAGGTCATACGCGAGCGCTTGGACACGTATGAGCGTCAGACCACTCCGGTAGCCGACTATTATCAACAGCTTGGTCGTGTCGTGAATGTCAATGGCGATCAGGCGGTGGATGCTGTCACAGCGGCGATTTTGAAGGAAATTGACGGGCACGCGAGCGGCGCGGCCGAGGGAACAGCGTAGTGGCGATCGTTTGCAAATCGCAATCGGAAATCGAGAAGATGCAGCGCAGCGGGCATATCGTGCGCCAGCTACTTGATGAGTTGAAGCAAATGGTTTCACCCGGCGTGACCACCATGGACTTGGAGCGCCACGCCGAGAAGCGAATCAAAGAATTCGGCGCGAAGCCTGCATTCAAAGGCTATTACGATTATCCTTGCGTCCTGTGCACCTCGGTGAACGAAGAGATTGTGCACGGAATTCCGTCGTCGAAGCGCGTGTTGAAGCCCGGCGACATTGTTTCGATCGATTGTGGCGTGGTGTTGGATGGTTATTATGGAGACGCCGCGATTACCGTCGCAGTAGGCGAGAGCGTTTCGCCCGAGCGTAAGAAGTTGCTGGAAGTGACCGAGCAGTCGCTGTACCGAGCGATTGAGCAAGTCAAGATCGGAAATACGATCAGCGACATCGGCGCGGCCGTGCAGGAATTTGTGGAAGCCAATGGCTTCAGCGTGGTCCGGGAATTCGTGGGGCACGGTATCGGGACCAAACTGCACGAAGAGCCGCAGGTTCCGAACTTCCGTTCGCACGGCGCGAACACGCGATTGCGAGAAGGCATGGTGCTGGCCATCGAGCCGATGGTGAACTCGGGCCGCCCGGAAGCAAAGGTTCTGGATGACAAGTGGACCGCTGTCACCGCCGACGGCAGTTCCAGCGCCCACTTCGAGCACTGCGTAGCGGTGACGAAGAATGGGCCGTTGATTTTAACTCAGTGATTAGTGGTTAGTTGTTAGCGTTTTTACTAGCCACTGACCACTAGACACTAGCAACTAGGAGCGAATGAGCAAAGAAGACGCGATTGAAGTGATGGCAACGGTCGTCGAACCGCTGCCGAATGCCATGTTCAAGGTGGAGTTGGAAAACAAACACCAGGTTCTGGCGCACGTTTCCGGCAAGATGCGCAAGAATTTCATCCGCATCCTCCCCGGCGACAAAGTTGCGGTCGAGCTCTCGCCCTACGACCTGAATCGCGGCAGGATTGTTTACAGATATAAATGATTTTTGTAGGGACGTAGCTTCGCTACGTCTTGATTGGGTCGCTACCACTGCTTCGGTTAGGCATGGTGCCAGCAGGGAGACGTTGCAAGCAACGTCTCTACGAAGGAAATTATGAAGGTACGCGCATCGGTTAAGAAAATTTGCGACAAGTGCAAGGTCATCCACCGCCGCGGGGTGGTGCGGGTGATCTGCGTGAACTCGAAGCACAAGCAGAGACAAGGATAACTTCATGGCTAGAATTGCAGGCGTCGACCTTCCGCGGAACAAGCGGTCGTTTATCGCGCTGACTTACATTTACGGCATCGGAGTGCCGCGCGCGACGCGCATTCTCGACGAAGCCAAGGTCGACCCGATGAAGAAGATCCAGGACCTCGGGGAAGACGAAGTCAACCGTATTCGCCAGGTGATCGAAGGCGAAGGCCTGGTCGAAGGCGATCTGCGCAAGGAAGTCTCGATGAGCATCAAGCGCCTCATCGAAATCGGCTCCTATCGCGGATATCGCCATCGCCGCAACCTGCCGGTCCGCGGACAGCGCACGCACACCAACGCCCGTACCCGTAAGGGTCCGCGCAAGGGCACGGTCGCAATGAAGAAGAAGGCGACGGCGAAAACGTAAAACCGCTGTTGGCTCTTGGCTCTTGGTAGTTGGCAAAACCCTGAACGGTCAGGGCCGTTGCCAAGAACCAAGAGCCAAGAGCCAAGAGCCGAGGAAAAAATGGCAAAACCCGCAGCAGCAGCCGGCGCAGCGGCGCCGGAGAAAAAAGGCAAGAAGAAGACGTTCAAGAAGAAGGAGCGCAAGCACGTCTCATTCGGCGTGGTGCACATCCAGGCGTCTTTCAACAACACCATCGTGACCATCTCCGACCAGGCGGGCAACGTGCTCTCCTGGAAGAGTTCGGGCTCGCTGGGTTTTCGCGGATCGCGCAAAGGCACTCCGTTCGCCGCCCAGCAGGCGGCAATGAACGCCGCCAACATGGCGCGCGATCACGGCGTCCGTACCGTCGAAGTTCGGGTCAGTGGCCCTGGGTCAGGCCGCGAGTCGGCCATCCGTGCGCTTTCTGCCGCTGGAATTGAAGTCCGGGCAATTAAAGACGTCACGCCGATTCCGCACAACGGCTGCCGTCCGCCGAAAAGACGTAGAGTTTAGTAAAAGTTGTTAGTGGCTGGTAGGGCGTGTTTTACCGGCCACTAGCCACTGGAATTTCGCCCAGGAAGACCGGTTAAGCCAAACCCGTAAACTGGACGCAAACTGAATAGGAGAAGCAAACTTGGCACGTTACAAAGATGCAGTGTGTCGTCTGTGCCGCCGCGAGGGCATGAAGTTGTTCCTCAAGGGGCCAAAATGCTTTACCGATAAGTGTCCCATTGAAAAGCGCAACTTTGCTCCTGGCCAGCACGGCAAGGACCGCAAGGCTAAAGTCGTAGGCTACGGTCTGCAATTGCGCGAGAAACAGAAGGCCAAGCGGATTTACTTCACCCAGGAAGGCCAGTTCCGCAACTACTTCGAGAAGGCCTCGAAGTCGAAGGGCGTCACAGGTGAGTTGCTTTTGCAGCAACTCGAGCGCCGTCTCGATACAGTCGTCTATCGCCTGGGTTTCGGTATCTCCCGCCGTCAGGCCCGCCAGTTGGTTCGTCACGGGCACGTTGCCGTCAACGGAAGGAAAGTCAACATTCCTTCTTATCAGGTCAGCGTCGGCGAAGAGATCGTGATTCGCGAAGCCAGCCGTAAGCTCGCGATTCTTGAGCAGGCAAAAGAATTCGCCGCCCACGGCGGCCAGCCCACGTGGCTCGAAATCGATCGCGACAATTACAAAGGCCGCGTGCTGGCATTGCCCAAGCGTGAAGATATTCAGCTGCCGGTGAATGAGCAGCTGATTGTGGAGTTGTACAGCAAGTAGCTCTTGAATTGGGTAATTGGGGAATTTTGTAATTGAGTAATTGAAAAGGTGGTTGGGTAGATTTCAAATTACCCAATTACTAAATTTCCCAATTACTCAATGATTCCGGTCCACTTTTCGTGCCAGATCAGCCTTTGCTGACACTGACCTCAGTCGGACCACTGAGCGAGTCAGCCTTGAGCCATATGGCCGAAGGAGAAACAAATGCTTTGGAAGGGTTTTCAAAAACCGAAACGTCTCGCAGTTGACACCTCAACCCTCACCGATAAATACGGAATCTTCTGGGCCCAGCCGTTTGAGCGTGGCTTCGGCACCACCATCGGCAACGCGCTTCGCCGCGTGCTGCTGAGCTCGATCGAAGGCGCAGCTGTTACCGCCGTCAAGATCGACGGCGTGCTGCACGAATTCCAGTCGATCCCCGGCGTGGTTGAGGACGCGACCGATATCATTTTGAACCTTAAGCAAGTCCCATTCAAGCTGAGCGGCGATGCGCCGAAGGCAATCTATCTGCGCTCCGATCAGCCGGGCGTCGTCACCTCCGGCATGATCGAAGCCGACGCCGACGTCGAAGTCCTTGACAAAGACGTCTACATTGCGACGGTCAGCGAAGGCGGCAAGCTCGATATGGAAATGCGCCTGAAGCGCGGCCGCGGCTACGTCTCCGCCGACAAGAACTTCGACGAAGATCTCGGCATCGGTTTCATCCCGATCGACTCCGTCCACTCGCCGGTGCGCAAGTGCAATTACACCGTCGAAGCCGCGCGTCTCGGCCAGATCACCGACTACGACAAGCTCACGCTCGAAGTCTGGACCAACGGCTCCATCACTCCGGCGGACTCCATCGGTCTTGCGGCCAAGCTGCTCAAAGACCACATGAATATCTTCATCAATTTTGAAGAAGATATTGAGACTGGCGTCAGCTCGGAAGAGCGCAAGCCCGAGATCAAGAACGAAAACCTGAACCGCTCGGTCGAAGAGCTCGAGCTTTCGGTGCGCAGCTACAACTGCCTGAAGAACGCGAACATTCAGACCATCGGCGAGCTGGTGCAAAAGACCGAAGCTGAAATGCTGAAGACGAAAAACTTCGGCCGCAAGTCGCTGAACGAGATTAAAGAAATTCTCGGCACTATGGGCTTGAGCCTGGGCATGAAGATCGACGAGCACGGGAACGCTGTCCCCGGGCCCACGTCGAACCAGGTCCTGCCGGCTTCAGCCTACGGCCCGGACGATTACTGAGTTGCTAGTGGCTAGTTGCTAGTTGTTAGTGACTAGCCACTGGGCTTCCACTGAGACCGCACTAGCATCTGGGCTTAGCAGATGGGGTTTGTATCAGGGCATGGCTTCAGCCGTGCCGATATGAGGTATTAAGAATTTACGGGGCTTTAGCCCCTGAGGATTCCACCTCCTGACATGTACGCTAGGACTAGCAACTAGTCACTAGCCACTAACAACTGGGGTCAACCATGCGTCACAAAGTATCCGGCTACAAACTCGGACGTACCACCTCGCACCGCCGCTCGCTGCTGCGGAACATGGCCACTTCGCTCATCATGGAAGAGCGGATTGAAACCACGGTCATCAAAGCCAAGGCTCTGCGCCCGTCCGTCGAAAAAATGATCACGCTCGGCAAGCGCGGAGACCTGGCTGCCCGCCGCAAGGCCGCCGCCTATCTCATGACCGACGACGCCGTGAAGAAACTTTTCGACAGCATTGGCCCGCGCTTCGGCGACCGCAACGGCGGCTACACCCGCATCGTTCGGACCGCATGGCGCAAAGGCGATGCCACCGACAAGGCCTTCATCGAGTTGCTCGGCAGCGAGCAGGTTCTCGACGAAAAGCGCCAGAAGCGCGCCGAAATCCGCGCCAAGAAGGCCGAGGAAACCCGCAAGGCGATGGAAGAAGCCGAAGCCCAGCAGAAAGCCGAAGCTGAGGCCGGCGTGGCTCCGGAAGCGAAGGAAGAGAAAGATTCGTAGGTCAAACGAGGATGCCATGAACCACGTTAGTGCTCGCCTTGCGTTCGTTTTCGTCGTGCTTGCCGCTTTTGCCCCTTCCAACCCGAATTGCTCAGCCCAAACTCCGCCGGAATGGAAGCCGGTCGAATCCAATCTCGGCCGAGCCGGCAAAGTGCAATCCGACGGCACGCTGAAGTTCGGCATGCCGCGCAAGGACCTCAAAGTCACGGTCGCGGGAACTCCAATCAAACCCGGCCTCGCTCTGGGCTCCTGGTGCGCATTCTCGGCAAGCGGCGACAATTCCATGGTCATGGGCGACCTCGTGCTCGTCGAAGACGAAGTTGCCCCCGTAATGGCGAAACTTCAGGCAAGCGGGATCGAGATTACCGCCCTGCATAATCACGTGCTTCACGAGTCCCCTCGCGTTATGTACATGCATATCGCCGGACACGGAAACGCTGCCAAACTGGCCCAGGCAATTCACGACGCGCTTGCTGAAACTGGAACCCCGCCCGAATCGCCTGCTTCAGCCAGCACGGCGAAGATTGATCTCGATACCGACAAAATTGATCAGGCTCTCGGCCGGAAAGGCAAAGACAACGGCGGAATCTATCAATTTGCCGTCCCGCGCCCCGAAACCATTCGCGATCACAACATGGAAATTCCCGTATCCATGGGAGTTGCTACCGCAATCAACTTCCAGCCCACCGGCGATGGCAAAGCTGCAATCACTGGTGATTTCGTCCTGCTCGGCAGCGAAGTCAACCCGGTAATCTCGGCGCTTCGCGAAAATGGAATTCAAGTGACTGCTCTTCACAGTCACATGCTGTCCGAAGAGCCGCGCCTGTTTTTCATGCACTTCTGGGAGAATGACGATGCGGTGAAACTGGCGCTGGGGCTGAGAGCAGCGCTGGACAAGACGAATTCGAAGAAGTAGGTTTCGAAGGTTTCAAAGTCGAGCCACCCGAATGCAGATACTTTGGAAAGCTGTAAAATCTCTGCTTTTAGCAAAACCCTGAAACCTGACGCACCGTCCATGACTCCCAACACGGACTCTGATACGCCATCCACCAGCTCCGTCTCCCTCCCTCGCTTCTGCGCCTACTTCCTCTGGCTCGGCGCCACCGGCTTTGGCGGTCCCATCGCGCTCGCCGGATACATGCAGCGCGACCTGGTCGAGCGCCGCCGTTGGGTTTCGAAAGAAGATTACATGGAAGGTCTCGCTCTGGCGCAGCTTGCGCCCGGGCCGTTAGCGGCACAGCTCGCAATCTATCTCGGATATTTGCGCGCAGGAACTCTCGGCGCATCCCTCGTTGGACTCGCCTTCATTGGGCCGTCGTTCGCAATGGTTCTTGCAATCTCGGCTGCATACGTCCGTTTCGGCGGACTACCCTGGATGCAGCCCGCTTTCTATGGAATCGGTGCCGCGGTGGTAGCGATCATCGCCCGCTCAGCGTGGAAGCTCGCGAAGATGATCCTTGGGAAAGACTCGTTGAAGTGGGCGATCTTTGCGGTGCTCGCGTTCTCATCTGCCTTCACCGGGCGCGAAGTGGTGTGGCTGTTCCTGCTCGCCGGAGCGGTTGCCTATCTCGCCAAAGCCGTCAAAACCCGAGTCTCTAGGCCACAGGTCAGCGCCGTGCTGGTTCTTTCCGGTGCTGCAATGACTGCTAAGAGCAAGGTCATCGAACTCCTCTGGTTCTTCACCAAGGCAGGCTCGTTCGTCTTCGGCAGCGGCCTCGCGATCGTTCCATTTCTTTATGGCGGAGTCGTCCAGCAACACCACTGGCTGACTGACCGTCAATTTCTCGACGCGGTAGCCGTTGCTATGATCACTCCCGGCCCAGTTGTCATCACAGCCGGCTTCATCGGATATCTGGTCGACGGTCCGTGGGGAGCAATGGCCGCCGCGGCCGGCGTTTTCGTGCCGGTTTATCTGGTCGTGCTTTTCGTGAGCCCGTACTTCAAGAGGATCGCGCGCAATCCGCAGGCCCGCGCCGCGCTTGAGGGAGTGACTGCCGCAGCCACAGGTGCGATAGCCGGGGCAGTGTATGTTCTCGGCCGCCGTGCGGTCCACGACTGGGCAACAGCATTAATCGCAGTTGTAGCACTGCTCATCACGTTTCGTTGGAAGGTTCCCGAACCAATCCTGATCGTGGTGGCTGGTGTGGCGGGTGTCGTACTCCACCGTTGAGCGGCGCTCACCCACAGGCCCGAAAGGTTTTCTCTGTGTCCCTGTGTCTCAGTGGTGAATCCGATTTTACTTGCTCACCAGGTTCGTGTGCGTCGCCACGCACTGCCACTTCCGGTCCTGAAAAATCCAGGTGTCGGTGAATCGCCCGGTGTGGTCGAACGGCTTGCCTTTGTACGTCCCTTTCGAGTGGTAAGCTCCGACTACGATTGCAGCATTCGTATAAGGAATCACCTGCATATCGGTATTCGTCAGCGACATAGCTTTGTAGTTCGGATCTTTCAAGTCCTCAAGAAATTTCGCCTTGTTCATCACCGTGCCATCGTAGTCGGTGTAGATGTAGCTCTCAGGCAGCAACTGCCCGACGGCATCGGCGTCATGATGCAGTTGTGCCTGGTTCCAGGCGTTTTCCAGCGCCAGCAGCTTGGTGCGGTCCACGTCAACTTCAGTTGTAGAAGCGCTTCGCGCGATTACGCCGGCCATGAGCGCCAATACACATGCCGCGATTATGGATTTCGTTGTCATTTCCGAATATTACCTTGAGCTGAGTTTATCGCCTGGAATGCCCATTGGAAACGCTCCCCGTGCTGCGGAACCTTTTCCGCTATCAACTACCCATGTGAGCGAAAGTCGAGACCGGGAAGAACGCGCGATTCAGGCGATCTGCGTCACTACATTCGTGGGCGACTCCCATTTTCCCGATTCAGCCGAGCGAAAGATGGCTTCGATAACGGCCATGTTCTTAATGGCATCTTCGAGCGGGACCGGCACTTCATGGTTTTCCCGGATCGCGCGTGAAAAAACATCACCCTGAATTGTGTACTGATCGCAAGTGGGAAAGCTCTCGCTGCTGATGTTCTCCCCAAAAATGTTCCCGCCATCATCCACAAAGATCCGGCACGGCCGGTCATTCGGCGCATTGAACGGAATCTCGATTTCGATCCGCCCTTTCGTCCCCAGAAACTGCATACGCTGATACGGCACCAACTGCGTGCTGCAAGTGAATACCGCCTGTCCAGAAGGGAATTCGAGAATCGCCGACGTCAAGCGGTCAGTTTTCATATCGGGATCGCGCTGAATCAGCGCCATGACCCGCGAAGGCTCTTCGTCGAAGATGAAGCGCGAAGTCGTGATCGGATAACAGCCAATGTCCATCAGCGCGCCACCGCCAAGTTCGAGAATGTTGCGGATGTTCTTCGTGTCCCGATTGAAGTAGCTGAACACTCCCACAATCGACCGCAACTCGCCGATACGCCCAGACTTGATCAGCTCTCGCGTCCGTAGCCACTGCGGATGCGTGCGCACCATGAAGGCCTCGCCGACCTTGACGCCCCACTCATCGCGCGCCGCAATCAACTGCCGAGCTTCAGCGACGCTCATGCTCAAAGGTTTCTCGCACAGCACGTGCTTGCCCGCTTCCGCCGCTTTGATCGACCATGGCACGTGCATGTGGTTCGGCAGCGGGTTGTAAATCGCCTCGATCTCCGGATCGGCCAGCAACTCTTCGTAGCTTCCATACACTTTGCGGATGCCTAGCTTCTTGGCGGCGTATTCTGCTTTGCTCTTGTCTCTCGACGCGATCGCGGCAATCTCGCTCCACTCGCCCTTCTGCATCGCGGGCACCGCTTTGGCGAGCGCAAAATGCGACGTGCTCAAAACTCCCCACCGAACTTTGTTTGCCATTCGTTCACCTTTGACTTCGAAAAGAACTACTTCAATCTCGTCTCCCCTATGATCGGCGTCCGCAACTCCGGAATCCTGAACACCTGCTGATCTTCCGACGGATGATTTACCTTCGACGTTCTTCCCATCGATTGCATTTTCTCGCGCGCTTCCGGCCAGTCAGGCGGAACCGTAGAATCCTGCGTCCAATGCACCAGCGCCGCTTCATCACACCAGTTCAGCAGCTTCCGCATGACACCGCGGTGCGCTCCCACCAGCATAAAGGCCTTCATCGCCGCTTCCGACGTCCACACCGTGCGCGTCCAGTAGGTGTTCTTCGGCTGGCGCAGCAATGCCACGGCCAGATTCCCCTCCGCCGCCTTTGCCTGTTGCGCCGAACGAAAGGACCCAAACAGAAACATCGGCAAGAATCGCCACGACCGCACGCGAAGCCGAGTCACCGAAACGAAAGCCATCACAATATCTTAAACAGATCACCGGAGGAACGCCGACGCGCTCCACAATATCGGTGCCTGCCCGTGCAGGTCGCCGGTATTCCGCTTGCGGTCAAGATAATATTGCAGGTTGTTGTTCTTCCCCGTCCCCTCGCACACGTTTCGGATATCCCCGTTCGGCTCGATATAGCTGACCAGCCCCAGCCATCCCTTTCGCGCTGCCGGAGCGTAAACTTTCTTGTCGAGCCATCCGTTCTTCACGCCCGTAATCATCGCGAACGTAAACATGCCGGTCGAGGAACTTTCCGGCCAGGCCTCCGGATGATCGATCAACTGCCGCCACATTCCATCGCTTCCCTGATAGTTCAGAAGCGTGCTCATCATCTTTTTGTACGCCTCCATAATCCGCATGTGCCGCGGATGGGTCTCAGGTAGCGTCCGCAACAGCTCCGTCATCCCGGCGGCAACCCAGCCATTGCCACGTCCCCAGAAAAATGGCGAATCCGGCGCGTGATAAAAAAGCCCGTTCGGCCGCTGCAGCTTGTCGAGGTACGCCGTCATCTCAATTGCCGCGCGATCCAGATACCGGAAATCCCCCGTCGCCCGGTATGCCTGCACCTCAACCAGCGTGATCATGTACAGGTCGTCTATCCAGAACCGCGTCTGGTTCGTGAGCCCGTCTTCAATTGGATTCACCCATTGCGCGTCCGCCAGTTTGCGCCCGAGATCGAGATACACCGACTCCTTCGTTTGTAGGTAAATCTCAAGCGGGACTGCGCCGAATACTGTCAGATCAACATGGGTCGGCTGCGGGACCAGCTTGGCATCTTCATTCAGCAGCGGCTTGAACCGGTCAACCACGCGCGCGCCGAGTTCTTTGTCGCTGCTGAGTTTCGCAAATGTCAACGCGCCGTACCACGTCACTGACTCGGGATAGCCGATGTACGGCGCTTTAGCTTGATCTTGTGACAATAAATGCGGGGTATTCAGGAAACGTTCGGCAACGCGTTTGCCGATCTCGTGCGGCGATTGCCCGCCCGGCCACTTTTGAAACTCTTTCGGCTGGGCGCCCGAGCCTGCATGAAGCAGGGAAGTGAATACCAACCCAAAAATCGCAATGCGCGTGTGCATGCCTGTCCTCATGGCGGAATCTGCGTGGATATGCTACACCGTTCGTGCTCACGGGCTTTCCACAATCTCTTGTGTTCATAGATAATTATCCATTCTGCATGGACTCTCCGCGCGATCCGAAAAGTTCGGCTCTACACGAACGCATGGGCAAATTCCGTTGGGTCATCTGCGCGGTCCTCCTCCTCGGCGTAACCAAAAACTACATGGATCGCCAGGTGATCTCGGTGCTGAAGGTCACGCTGCAACAACAGCTGCACTGGAACGACATCGATTACGGCAACCTGGTCTCCGCTTTTCAACTCGCCTACGCCGCCGGCCTGCTTCTAGTAGGCCGCCTCATCGACATCCTCGGCACGCGCCTCGGCTATGCCCTTTCCATGATCGCCTGGAGCCTCGCCTCAATGGCACACGGCGTCATGACTGGTTTCAACGGATTTCTTGTCGCGCGTTTCGCGCTCGGATTCGGCGAAGCCGGCGTTTTTCCTGCAAGCATCAAAGCCATTGCCGAATGGTTCCCGAAGAAAGAGCGCGCGCTGGCGACCGGAATTTTCAATGCGGGAACCAATATCGGAGCGATTATCACGCCGTTTCTAGTGCCGTGGATCACTTCCCGTTGGGGATGGCGTGCCGCATTCTTCATTGTCGGGGGGATCGGCATCGGATGGTTGTTCGTGTGGCTCGCCGTATACCGATCGCCTGAAAAACATCCTCGCTGCTCCTCCGCCGAACTCGCATACATTCGGAGCGATCCCTCCCACGCACCGCCAAACATTCCCTGGCTTCGCCTGCTGCCGCATCGCCAAACCTGGGCCTTCGTTCTCGGAAAATTTCTCACCGACCCAATCTGGTGGTTTTATCTGTTCTGGATTCCAGATTTTCTTCAGCGCCAACATGGCGTTGCGCTATTGCAACTCGGCCCTCCAATCTTCGTCATCTACCTGATGGCCGATATCGGCAGCATCGGCGGAGGCTGGATTTCATCGCGCCTCATCGATCGCGGTGTGAGCATCAATGCCAGCCGCAAAACCGCCATGCTGGTCTGCGCGCTAAGCGTGCTACCGATTGTGCTCGCCCCACGCGTCGAATCCACGTGGAGTGCGGTATTCATCATTGGGCTCGCCGCCGCCGCACACCAGGGATTTTCTGCGAACATTTTCACCCTTACGTCAGACATGTTTCCCGCTCAAGCCGTCGGATCTGTGGTGGGACTTGGGGGCATGGCCGGCGCAATCGGCGGCATGCTGATCGCTAAACTCGTCTCCCACATTCTGCAACTCACCGGCAGCTACATCATTCCTTTCGCCATCGCCGGTTCAGCCTATCTGGTAGCGCTAGCGATCATTCATGTCCTCGCACCACGGCTGGACTCTGTAGATATTGGCCTTTCCTGATGGCTGCCGGCTGATGGCTGCCGGCTGATGGCTGCCGGCCAGGCTGCGCGCAGCACAAACCTTCCATCCTGTGTAAAATTCCATTTCCCATGCCCCTGAACCTCAAGCCCAAATCTCAATGCCGCTGGGACGAAGTCAGCCTCGGCGAAGTCATGCTCCGCTTCGATCCCGGCGACCACCGCATCGCCACCACCCGCCACTTCGAAGTCTTCGAAGGCGGAGGCGAATACAACGTCGCTCGCGGCCTCAAGCGCTGTTTCAATCTCCAGACCGCCCACGTCACCGCACTCGCCGACAATCCCGTCGGCCGTCTCGTCGAAGACCTCATGTATCAAGGGGGAGTGCATCAGGTCGTGTGCTGGATGCCCGACGACGGCGTCGGACGCAAGGTCCGCAACGGTCTCAATTTTGTCGAGCGCGGATTCGGCGTCCGCCCCGCTCTGGGTTGCTCCGATCGCGGCCAGACCGCAATCTCGCAAATGAAACCCGGCGACGTGGATTGGGAAGAAATCTTCGGAAAGCACGGCGCAAGATGGTTTCACTGCGGCGGAATTTTCTGCGCTCTATCCGAAGGGACGCCAGATGTCGCGATGGCGGCCATGAAAGCCGCTCGCAAGCACGGGACGATTGTTTCCTACGATCTCAATTACCGTCCTTCTTTGTGGAAGTCGATCGGCGGCAAACAGCGCGCCCAGGAAGTGAACCGCAGCCTGGCCCCGCTCATCGATGTCATGGTTGGCAACGAAGAAGATTTCTCCGCCGCCCTGGGCTTTGAAGTCAAGGGCATGGACGAGCACATCTCGCAGATCGAAGTCGAAGCTTTTAAAGGAATGATCAAAGAAGTTGTGAAAGACTTTCCATTCCAGGTCGTCGCGACGACTTTGCGCAAAGCCAAAACCGCAACCGTGAACGACTGGGGCGCAATCTGCTACGCCGATGGCGCCTTCTACGAAGCCAGGAACCGCGAAAATCTCGAGATCTACGATCGCGTCGGCGGCGGTGATTCCTTCGCCTCAGGCCTGATCTACGGTTTTCTTGCCGAAAAAGGTCCACAATGGGCAGTCGAATGCGGCGCAGCCCACGGCGCTCTCGCCATGACCACTCCCGGCGACACCACCATGGCAACGAAGAACGAAGTCCTGCAACTAATGAAAGGAACCGGCGCGCGAATCGCGCGATAAAAGTTAATCGCAGTGCGAATGGTTTCCTCTGTGTCCTCTGTGGTTAAAAGGTTTTGGTTTCTATGACGAGAGAACAAATCCGCAAACGCATCACCGACATCGGCATCGTGCCCATCGTCCGCGCCTCCTCGACCGCTCGGGCAAAACAAGCGGTGGAAGCCATTTGCGAGGGCGGAATTCCGATCGTCGAAGTCACGATGACCGTCCCCGGCGCGATTGAGCTTATCGGCGAATTGGTCAAAACCCTGGGCAAAGACGTGCTTCTCGGCGCGGGCACTGTCCTCGACGCTGAAACCGCTCAACGCTGCATCGACGCTGGAGCAGAGTTCCTCGTGAGCCCAGGCTTCGACCCGGGTACAGTCCAACTCGCCAACCGCCTTGGCAAGCCCATCATGGCAGGCGCGCTTACACCGACCGAGGTGATCGCCGCCTGGCGCGCCGGCAGCGACTTCGTCAAAATTTTCCCCTGCGGCACGGTGGGCGGCGCGAAATACATCAAAGCATTGAAAGCGCCGTTGCCGCAGATCCCGATGGTTCCGACCGGCGGAGTCAACCTGCAGACCGCCGCAGAATTCATCCAAGCCGGAGCCGAAGCCCTCGGCGTCGGCGGCGAACTAGTCCTTGCCTCCGCCCTAAAATCCGGCGACATGAAAGAGATCACCGAAACCGCCCGCCAATTCCTGACAATCGTTCAGGAAGCCCGCGCAGCAAAAGCCGCCGCGTCTTAACTATAAGTTCATAGCTAAAAGCGCTGTCATCTCGAGCGAAGCGGCGGACGACAAGTCCGACGCGCAGTCGAGAGACCTTGTGTTTGGGTCAAGAATCCCTAATTTAATCCCTGTCATCTCGAGCGAAGCGGCGGACGAAAAGTCCGACGCATAGTCGAGAGACCTTGTGTTTGCGGATCCAATTCCATAGTTGAACTCACAAGCACTTACTCAGCGCCGACTCAATCACCTCGCGCGTGTCCTCCGGCAGTGTCAATCGAGCAATCTCCGCCCGCGTAAACCACCGCGCATCCGCCGCATCCCCTGACGCCCGCAGCTCACCCGAAACCACTTCACACAAAAAATCAATCAGCACGTAGTGATACAGCGTGCGTTTCCCCTCCGGCACTATGCGATCAAACACCCCCAGCAACTCGGTCGCCCGCACCACTAGCCCAGTTTCCTCCAGCGCCTCACGTTCCGCCCCTTGCCGCGTAGTCTCTCCCAACTCCAGCAGTCCCCCAGGAATCGACCACTCCCCAAGCAGCGGCGCCTTCCCGCGCTTGATCAGCGCCACCCGCCCGTTCTCAACAATCAGCGCCCCAACCCCAACCAGCGCCTGCGAAGGATATTCCCGCTGCATCCCACCGAGTCTGCCAGATTGCAGAAGCGTCCGCAAAGCGGATTTTCGGCACGAAAAAAGGGAGCGGATTCAACCGCTCCCTTGATTGTTACGAACACGCTCTAGAAGTAGTACTTCAGCGCAAACTGAATCAGCCTCGGTCCTCGGTAGTACGCGGTCGTGGTCGACGGTGTGCTGTCAGACGTAACCTGGCCAAAATTCCCGCTGAATCCTGAAGCCCCTTCTGTCGAACTTGGGCCAAAAAATTGCACGTGGTTGAATGCATTGAAAAAGCCAGCTTGGAACTGCAGCGATTGGGTCTCCGAGAATTTGAAATTCTTCAGAATGGAAATGTCGAAGTTGTTTATGCCGGGCCCACGTAGCACATTGCGCCCCATGTTGCCGAAGGTGAACATTGGAACTCCGCCCTGGATCAGCGATGTGCCGCCGGGCACAGGCTGCCCGACTGGTGGGCCAACGGAGCACACCAGATTGGTTGGGTCGAACCAGAAGTGTCCTGTGGTCTGCCCGCTTAAGCAGCTCCCGTGAATGCCATCGGGGTCTGGGCTAAAAGTTCTAAGCTTTCGCGGATCTTTGAATATTTGCACCGGGCCAATCACATCCGGCCGATCTAAAAAGTCGTTGCTCTCACTCGAATTATCATTCTGGTAAATGGTGAACGGATTTCCAGATTGGAAGCTCGGAATAGCAGCGACGCTCCATCCTCCGGCAATCTTGTCAAACAGGGAGTTGCCGTGGTTGCCCAGCGGAATCTGCCAGATTGCACTGAACACCAGTCGATGCGTGGAATCGAAGTCGGCGAGTCCGCGATCGAAGGCCGGATCGTTGGGATTCGTTTCCTCAGTCGAACGCGCCCGGAATCCTGAGTTCACATCGATCGTCTTGGACAATGTGTAGGCTGCACGGAATTCCAGTCCATGGCTCGCGCGCTTTTCCACCTGTAACTGAAACTGGTTGCTCGACGAGTTCGTGTTGCTGAGGTTCGCAAGTACCTGCGTCGCACCAACTGGGCTTCCCAAGAACGCGGGGCTCCCGCCCTGGCAATTTGCCAGTGGACGCGAGCAGTCGGGGAAGATGTTGAACGCCGGATCCGCGCCCTGGCCAACGAAGTACTGATACTGCGCCATCAATCCATTCGGCCCACCAACCTGAGGGAAATTTACTTCAGCAGTGTCAATTGCTTTCCTGCTGAAACTTCCCACATAGACTGCTTCGATCATGGTGTCTTTGAAGAGTTGGTATTGAAATCCATAATTGAAGTTCTCGGCATAGGGCGTCCGAAACTGCGGGTCAACAACGTAGGCAAACGGAATGGCGGGAGTAAAAAACTGTCCTAAATGGCCGCCGGCGATGAACGGGTACGGATCGGAGTATCCGAAAGCGGTGAACGGATCAGAGACAAAAGAGCCGCTGGTCGGAGGCGTGACCCCGGCATAGTTTGGAAAATTGTTGGCGTCATAGCCAAAAGGAGGCTGTCCTCCGAACTGCAGATTCAAAGCGCCATCTTCAATGTCGTAGAAGATTCCGCCTCCGCCTCGCATTACCAGCTTGCCGTTTCCGAACATGTCCCACGAGAAACCAAGCCGCGGAGCAAAGTTGTTCCGATCGGCAGGAATCAGCCCTCGATTGGGAGTGCCCGGATCACCGGGATACAAAAAACCGGCAGGCGCCTGCGGGAACCGGGTGGACTGCTGTCCCGGATAGAAGCCTATGATTTCATTGTGCGGATCGATCTGCGGCGAGTTGTATTCGTAGCGCAGCCCATAGTCAAGAGTGAGGTTCTTGGTTAGCTTCCACTCGTCTTGTCCAAAGAAATACAGCGAATGCGTCCGGATTCCATACACAGCATTTGAAAACTGGAAATAATTGTCCCAGAAGCCGCCGACGAAGTCTGCAAGGCCATCGCCGGTGAACGCTCCGAAATCGTTAAAAAAGAAACTGCCATTGTTATAGAAATCGAAGTTGAAGTTGTTCCGCACCCACCGCAGGTCAGCTCCGAACTTCAGAGCATGCTTTCCCTTGGCCCAGGAAAGCGTGTCCTGGTATTGAAACACTGCGCGGCGTTCCTTGGTAGGGCCTTGCGGCGACGGGCCCAGGCTGAAAGCTCCATTCACAGCCATCAGCGGCGGGGCCGCTCCGTTTGGATCGTCTGCGACCACAGTATTGCAGGGCGCCACGACCCCCGTGCAATCAAATCCGAGTGACGCAGGTGTGGTTTTTTCGGCGGGCACATTGTCAAACGTCGCGACTCTGTTCGTTGCGAATCGCAAATCATTGACCAGCGTGGGCGAGATCGTCCGCACCCAACTTATCGACGCATTTTGAAAACGCTCCGCATTGGTGAAGCCCGAGCCCACTGGCACATTGCCGCCCGTGGATGCGCCATGCAGAATTTGGAATGGATAAATCTGAGGCTGGTCATCAAAGATGTAATAGGCCGACAGGCTATCTTTGCTTGATAAAGTGTGGTCATAACGAAAGACAAACTGGTCATCCCGCAAGTTTGCATCCGGGGCCGATGCGAACAAGTTCCCAGGTTGATTCGGCAGCGGTACGTACTTTGCAATGTAATTGGCGATCACCGGATCCACAGGGACTTGATTGTTCGGGTAGTTGCTGCCATCGACCGGATTTACCAGCTGCGTTCCAGGGAGTAACTCACTAAAGTCGCCAGTTCGTTCTGCTGAACTCAGGGTTTGAAACGGCGGCGAAATCTGCCCCTCGCGCCGCCGGACTCCCTGATAAGAGGCGAAGAAAAAAGCCTTGTTCTTTATGATCGGCAATCCGATGGTGCCACCAAAAGCATTGCGCTTGAAATCGGGGACATTGTGATGAATGTTGCCCTGATCGTCTACCGTGGTCAGAAAATAATCGCTGGCGTTCAGGGCCGTGTTGCGAAAGAACTCAAACAGACTTCCATGGATATTGTTGGTCCCGGATTTGATTACCTGATTGACGATGCCACCAGAGGTTCGTCCATACTCCGATTCGTAGTTATTGGTCAGGATCTTGAATTCGGCGACCGCATCAGGGTTCGGATTCACTACCATGTTGTTTCCGAGAAAGTCGTTGTTGTCTGACCCATCGATGAGAAACGTCATCGATTCGGAGCGTTGGCCCGCGACGGAGAAAGGATTACTTGATCCATCTTCAGCTTCAGGAGCGAATACTCCCGCCTGTAACAGTCCCAACTGCATCGTGTCGCGTTCGACCAGCGGCAAATCCAGTATGCGCTGCTCGGTCTCGACTTTGCCGAGTGTCGCCGAAGTCGTGTCAACTTGCGTCGCATTGTCGTTCACCTCGACGACCTCAGTTGCAGACCCAATGCGCATCGCCACATCCACTTTCGCGTTCTGGTTGATGTCGAGGGTAATGCCGTTCTGCTCATATTTTCGGAACTTCGATTCCTCTACTGCCACCGAATACGTTCCTATTGGAACTAGCGTGAAAAGATAGTCCCCATCCTTATTCGTCGTAGTTTGCCGGGAGACGCCAGTACTGGGATTCATTAATGTCACCTTGGCGCCGACAACGACTGCACCAGATGGATCGGTGACTTTCCCGCTAAGTTGTGCCGTGGCCTGTTGTCCCCAGGCAGTCAAGGGCAGCAGCAGAGCGGCAACAAAGATAATTGCGCTGCAGAAGAATTCTTTCTTAGAGCGGATACTGGAACTCCATAAGCTAGAAAATGGCATACGTTCTCCTCGGCTTCGTTGACTCATGCGGCAAAATTTACCTCTCTTCTGACGAACCAACCGTCAGAACGTTTCAGAGGTTTCGCGAAACGGCGCGAACCTGGCGGCTCGCAACAAATGGTTCGAGATAAAAGTGGCGTCTTTGCTGGATATCACAGCGTTTTGAGCACTGTCAACCGCAGGGACGAATTGACATTTTGGTTACATGAATCGCAGGTTAGCCGCAACGAATTGAATTGTGCGCGAGAATCCATCCGCGGCAGTGAGCGATTAAAATATCTCTGTGGCCCTCGAGGAATACAAACGCAAGCGCCGCTTTTCGGAAACCCCCGAACCTCCGCCGAAGCTTGAGAAGAAGAAAGGCCACCGCTTCGTCGTGCAGCGCCACCGCGCCACACGTCTTCATTACGACTTCCGCCTCGAAATGGAAGGCGTGCTGAAATCCTGGGCTGTTCCCAAAGGCCCATCGCTCGATCCCGCCGACAAGCGCCTTTCCATGCAGGTCGAAGATCACCCGGTGTCATATTTTGATTTCGAAGGCACCATCCCCGAAGGCAACTACGGCGCCGGCACAGTCATGGTCTGGGACGTAGGCACATGGGAGCCGCTGTCTCCTGAAACCAAGGACGGAAAATACCTGCCCGGCACCGAAGCCGAAGCAGCAGCCATGCTGAAGAAAGGCGATCTCAAGTTTCGCCTTCACGGCAAGCGACTGAATGGCGATTTCGCGCTCATCCACATCAAGGCTCGTCGTCCCGGAAGCAAGGGCAACGAGTGGCTCATGATCAAGAAGCACGACGATCATGTCGAGGAGGGCTACAACATCGACGAATACGACACCTCAGTGCTCAGCAAGAAAACCATGGCCCAGATCGCAGGTGACGAAGACTCCGCCGAATGGACCAGCAGCAAAAAAGCATCCCGCGGGAAATTGAAAGCAGACTGGCTTGCCGGCACTCTCGCCAGGCTGGATAAAAAAAAACCAAAAAAGCAAACCGCAGAGGACACTGAGGACCACCGAGGAACGAAACTAAAATCAGCCGCTAAGAAACCCCCGAATTCCTCCTCTGTGCCCTCTGTGGTTAAAGATTTACCGGGCGCACTCAAGCGCCCCATGCCCTCGTCCATCCGCCCAATGCTGGCCAATATTACTGAAAAGCCATTCGACGATCCCAACTGGCTCTTCGAAATCAAATGGGATGGTTACCGCGCCGTCTCCTTCATCGAAAACGGCGCCGTCCGCCTGGTCTCGCGCAATCAGAACGATCTCACTCCACGCTACCCGGAATTGCGCGAACTTCCGAAATTCGTCAAAGCGCAAAACGCAATCCTCGATGGCGAAGCCGTCGTGCTCGACGAGCAGGGCCGCTCGTCCTTCAGCCTCATGCAGCAGCGCACCGGCATTCGCGCTCACGGCCGCCAGTCTGCCCCACAACGTGATCTTCCTGTCCTTTATTACGTTTTCGATCTCCTCTATCTCGATGGATACGATCTCCGCCGCGTCAACCTCGAAAGCCGCAAGCGGATTCTGAAAGAAATTCTTCGGCCGGCGGACATCCTTCGTTATTCGGAGCACTATCCCGGGGAGCAGGGAACCGCTCTGTTCGCCGTTGCGAAGGAGAAAGGGCTCGAAGGCATCCTCGCAAAAAAACGCAACAGCTGTTACGAGGAGAAGCGCAGCTCCGAGTGGCTGAAAATCAAAATCACTCAGACCGTCGACTGCGTGATCGGCGGCTACACCGAACCCGAAGGCACGCGCCAGTATTTCGGATCGCTGGTCCTAGGCCTCTATAACGAGAAGAAGCAGCTCATCCATGTGGGCCACGCAGGTACCGGGTTCAATCAATCCACATTGAAACAGATTCATTCCGTGCTGAAGCAAGTCGAGGCTAATAAGAGCCCGTTCTCCGGCGTGGTTGATGCCAAAAAAGTTCACTGGACAAAGCCTGTCAAAGTTGCCGAAGTAAAATTCAGTGAGTGGACCCACGAAACCTCCGAGGGCGGCTTAAAACTCCGCGCCCCGGTGTTCCTGGGTCTCCGCGAAGATAAGAATCCCGAAGAATGCACGCTGGCCGGTCAAGTTTCGCTGGCAAGCTCTTCATAGCAGATTAAAAGATCGTGCCGACAGATTGAACTCGGTAGAAACACTGTTTAGCCGCGAAGCGGCGCAAGAATACAGCCCAGCGCGTAAGCGCTGGGGGAATCGCAATCCGATATAGCCCCGAAGGGGCGAAAGATACGAGGAACCGTCATGCAGCATTCCCCGCGTTTTCTGAAAATCGTTGACGACGCGCGCTCACGCGTCAAAGAAACCAACGCAGACGAAATTAAGCACCGCCTCGATCGCGGCGACAAATTCCTCCTCATCGACGTCCGCGAAGAAAGCGAATTTGCCAAAGAGCACCTCCCGGGCGCAATTCACCTCGGCAAAGGCATCATCGAACGCGACATCGAATCGCGCGTGCCCGACCTGGATTCTGAAATGGTCCTCTACTGCGGCGGCGGCTTCCGCTCCGCCATGGCCGCCGACAATCTTCAGAAGATGGGTTACACCAACGTCCTCTCCATGGACGGCGGCATCCGGGTCTGGCGCGAAAAAAGCCTGCCGCTGACCCGAGATTAAGCTGCGGATCGCTGATCTTTCTGCGAATCGCTCGTAAACTCGCTTGGCATTCCGAACATGCGCAGCCGAAGTGTGTCGAAAAGCGCCTCAGGAACGATTTTCGGCAGCGTCGCCAGCAGTCTCGCATCCTTGCCCACCACGTATCGAATGCGCGGGCGTTTTGCTGTAAGCGCATGATGGACCGCTTTAGCCACAACCTCAGGCGGGCTCCCGTGCATCTCGCGGCTATACGCCCGCTTGGTGAACTCTCGCAGCATCGCCCCATAGCGCTCTGCCCCTTCGGGCGGCATTCCTCGAATCACGCTCTCAGGATTTCCCAGCGTCTTCTCGACCGCGGGCGTTTTGACCGCTCCCGGTTCCACGACTGACACGCGAATTCCAAACGGCCGCAACTCTAGGCGCATGGCGTCGCTCAACATACCGAAAGCCGCCTTGGTCGCGTTCAGCAATCCACCGAATGGAATCGCGAGATGCGCGCCAACAGAACTGATGTTCACAATGCGTCCGCGAGCCTGCCGGATGAATGGCAAGAACGCCTGCGTGACCGCGATTTGTCCAAAAACATTAATGGTGAATATCTTCTGCATTTCCGCAGCTCTTATGTATTCGACAGGCGACGTCGTTCCCACGCCTGCCACATTCACTAGTCCATGCAGGCCGCGCCCGCCAAGCTCTGTTCGCGCTTGGTTTGCAGCCGCGGTGATGGACTCTGCATCTTCCAAATCGATGATCAGCGGAAAAATGTTCGCGCCGAACTCTTGTTTGAGTTTTTGTGCGTCGCTGGACTTGCGAACGCCCGCTAGAATCGTCCAACCCGCCCGCACCATGAGCGCAGCGCACGCCCTTCCGATCCCGCTGGAAGCGCCAATAATGAGAGCAACTCTTTGTTCCTTATTTGAGAGCATAGAAGTATCGATTAAGCGGCGACGCCAGCGGTTGCCGGAAATATCCAATTCTCGTAAGCCGCATACAGTGATCTCGCTCCCTCGCTTCAGAACTTCGGTAACTTGTTGCGCCGCCCGCTCCCCTTCAGCATTGTGTCAGAACTAAGGAGCCGGAATGCCCTCATCAGCACCAGCCCGTGCCTTGGCGACGCATCAGGTCAGCACAGACGCCCTGGCCCGCGCCACGTCGCCGCAACAGGCCTGCGCCGAAATCTCCAGGATCTTCAACGTCGGCCGCACCGAAGTCGCGCTCATGCGCGTGGAAGGCGACATTCTCAATTTTCTGTTCCCCGCGGAGTTGCAGGGCGGCGGCTTCGTGCCGTTGTCCAGTGCCAGAGCCGTTGCTGCCCGCACCGCCCTCACACGCAAAGTCGAGCTGTTCAACAATTTCGTAATCGTTCAGCACGTGAACGTGTTTGAGGCTATCAAGCTGACCACGCTCGGGCAGTCCACCGCTCCCGGCGCAAGCACCATTCAAAAATTGATGACCGCGCCCATCACTGACGAGCACCACGATCTAGTTGGAGTTCTTCAGGTCTGCCGCAAAGGACTCACTCCGGAAGATTCCGGCCGTGACTTCACTTTGACCGACCTGCAAAATCTCGAACTCGCTGCCAAAGCGATCGGCAAACTTCCGTTCATGCACGTGCAGATGTAACCGTGGAGGCGTGCGAGTCCCGCTCGCGCAAGACCGCCACCTCCTCGCTCGTCAACTCCCGCCACTGCCCCTTCGCCAAATCTCCCAACTCCACCTGTCCAATCGCGATCCGAATCAGCCGCAGCACCTCAATTCCGAAGGCATCCATAATTCTTCGGATCTGCCGGTTCTTGCCTTCGTCGAGCACGATCTCGATCCACGAATTTTTCAATCCCGATCGCACAACCGAAACCTCCTTGACCCGCAGCATCTCTCCTCTCGCCTGGCGCACGCCTCGCCGGATCTTCTCCAGTAACTCCGGCCCCGCCACAGCCCCGATCTGCACGTGATACGCTTTGCTCAAACCTTCTTCCGGGTCCGCAATTCTCGCCGCCCACTCCGAATCGTTCGTCATCAACAGCAGTCCTTCGCTCGCCTTGTCCAGCCTTCCCACCGGTGCGACCCACGGCAAATCCTCAGCCAGCAGCGAGTACACGGTCGCGCGTCTTTTCTCATCGGCAGCGGAGGTCACAATTCCGCGCGGCTTATTCAGCATCAGGTAAACTTTCTTCCCCGCTCGGACCACCTTTCCATCAACCTCGAGAACCGCTCTCCCCGGCAAAACCGCATGCTCCGGATCTCGAACCACCTTGCCATGCACTCGCACTCTCCCGGCCCGCACCATTTCCGCTGCCCGCGACCGCGAGCAGTAGCCGAGCTTCGACAGAGCCCGTGCTACTCCTGTCCTTGTTCCGGAATCCAAATTGATCTCTCCGATGAGTCGGCTTTAGCCTGCAGGAAGACGATATTTCCGTAACGAATCTCTCGGCGAACTCCGCGGCCTTTCTCGGCGATCTCTGCGGTTAAGGGCTTTTAACCGAACAGGGCGCAGAGCAAACCCGCCGAGAGCGCAGAGCAAAACAAAACTAGTGCGACTGATTGCGTCGCCGATCTCCCAAGGAACTCCGATGCGGCCCCTCCCTATCTGCACTGTTTACGGTGCAACTCCGCAAAATTCCTGAAAACTCATGTTTTTACCTTAAAAAAATCTTTGCCATGCACTTCCCATTGCTCCACAGCTGGTGCAATAATGCGTGGACTTTGAATTGCACAGGCTTCTGGTTTAAAACATTAGAAACCTCTTCCGGGATAAATTGCATGTGGCTTGAAAAGCTTGCCTCTGGCGTCTTGCGGATCCTCACTCCACTCGGACCGCGTTACCTTCAACCATCGTTTTCGCAGCGGCTGTACCTGCTCTGGATCTTTCGCAATTTCCAGACTCTTCCAGTCAAGGTCCTCAACTCCCGCCAGCGTCAGTTGATCGAAAGCATGTGCGCCGCCGATCAGTTCGTTTCGTTCGGCGTGGGTGTGGATGACGCTCCGCTGTTAGGTACGCTCGAGCAGCGTCCGCCCATTCCCGAGTACGCCCCGCCGCGCCGGCCCGCTACTTCGGTCGCCGATTCCGTCGCTCCCTTCGCCGCCGAAACCCGCCGCCGTTAACGAACATCTCATATTGCGTGGGTCGGACATTCCAGTCCGGCCCTCTGCGGAAACACTGCCTTCATCCCCCGCGTGCCATCTCATCTGCGATGCTATAATCATCCGTCGTCCTTCCTCGAACAGGTCCTTTTTTTCCATAATGCTCCAACCCGGGCGCGTAGCTCAATTGGCAGAGCAACTGACTCTTAATCAGTAGGTTGTAGGTTCGATTCCTACCGCGCTCACCATCTTTTCAAGCACTTGGCGATTTCACGGTTTAAGCCGTGCTACCACTTTGCTACCCGGCGTATGATGTTCGTGTAATGCCTGCGCCAACACTCGCGAGTGAAGCCCTTCCTGCGTCCAGCACTTCCTTCCCGTGGTACGCGAATCCCGCTGTGAGTGAAATTGACGCTTTGAGGGATCGTGAGGCGGGCAAAATGCCCGGCAGTTCATGCTCTTTCGCTATAAAAGCTGTCAAGTGTCAAACAAGTAACGGGAGTCTCTATCTGTTAAACTACTGAAGTAAAGATGCGTAGTAACCTTTGTTTGCAATCGCTTCCACAGGTTTTTCACAGGTTATTCTGGCACATCGGTGATACGTTTTCGCGTTAGCTGCTACGGAAGAAAATGCCCAAACTAACCATTCCCGAACGTTTTCGCGCCGGAGTCGCGAAGATACGTCGCTTGGATGATCGAACGGTTCAGGAAATCAGGAACGCACTCGATCAGAAGCGCGGCGAAGTTCAGCAGAAAAATGGCAATGGGCTCGAAGTTCCGCGCGACCCTAACTCTGTCGCGATGTCTGCGATGCGTTCGATTGCGTCTGTCAACATTACGGAGTTCGGTCAAATTGCCGAATCTTTGGGACAACTCTATGCGGTGCGCTTGACGCAGGATGCGCCGATAGAAGACTTTGTCGAAGACGTATGCAATGCGATGGAGTCGATTCCCGAAGAATCCCTTCGGCTTCCGCATTCCGAGCGAGGACCATTCAAGGACAAGCTGCGAATTCTGTTAAGCTCCCAAGCCTTTGCGATTTTAGCGAAAGCCTATGATCTTGCGACGGAGGAGCGCACGTTTTGTTCATCAAGAATCCTTACAGATTTGAGACCTGTCTTTGGTGCGCGGGTTGAAGATGGGCCGCAGGCAATGGTCGTTCTGCATACTCTGCGGCTGACCTATCACGAGGCACATAAGAAACACGAAGAATTCTTCGTAGTTCTAGATGCTGACGACCTCAAACAATTAGGCAATCAAATAGACCGGGCTGAGCGGAAAGCGGAAACGCTTCGCATATCCGTAAAAGATGTTAGACTTTTCGGTCTTCCCGCAAAGGAGTAGTGATAGATGGCAGCGAGAGATTGCTTCGCTCCTCCGAATCCGTGGCTCGAATGGAGCGAGTTGCGAACGCGCACAGATGCGCAGTGGGTCCCTGATAAGGACAGGAAGCCATTTCTGGATTTCCTTTTGTCACACGATGAAGTGGTAGTAGATGTTCCGACCGAAACGACGGCGGAAAAGTTTAGCAGACTCGCCGACGAGTGGGAGAATGAAACCAGCACTGTTTCTTCAGTGACTGTCCTTACTTCACATCGCAACTACCGTAAAATTGTAGAGATGGGGTGGGAGGTCGTTCCATACCTACTGGCTGACCTTCAGCAGAACAACCGATTTTGGTTTCCGGCTCTTTACGAGATAACCGGAATCCGACCATTTGACCCCAGTGATGCCGGGAATAGCCGAGAAATGTTGGAAGCATGGGTGAAGTGGGGCAAGAGGAAAAACTTCATTTGACCTTGTGTCGCAACTACCGCATCTAGAACTGCGCTTCCGTAATCTCGCTTCGGCAGGCTACGATCCGACGAGCGCTCAGACAAAGTATCCCCCTACGCCGGGCGCCTATAACTGCATTGCATGGGCTGTCGAAGATCCACGGAATGGCAATCTGCTCGACAGCCGTTTTTGGTG
>Ga0310811_10000861_pt1 | contig 39059 bp, 35 predicted proteins | sample YCmetagenome_FD_207642 | JGI IMG/M metagenome (GOLD analysis project Ga0310811, IMG submission 207642) | Soil microbial communities from experimental microcosm in Duke University, North Carolina, United States - YC | ecosystem: Engineered > Artificial ecosystem > Soil microcosm > Unclassified ... | reverse complement strand
TTGAAGCAGGTGAAATTATCGAACCGCTGCGCGACCGGATAGTAGGCCGCGTGTCGCTCGAGAAGATCAAGGACTACGACGGCAACGTGATTGTCGATATCAATAACGAGATCACCGAAGACCTGGCCGGTTCGATTCAGTCGGCCGGCATTGAGCGGGTGAAGATCCGCTCCGTGCTCACCTGCGAGTCGAAGCGCGGCGTGTGCGTAATGTGCTACGGCCGCAACCTGGCTTCCGGGCGTCTCGTCGAACTCGGCGAAGCTACCGGCGTCATCGCTGCTCAGTCCATCGGCGAGCCGGGAACGCAGCTCACCATGCGTACCTTCCACATCGGTGGTACGGCATCGCGAGTCTCCGAACAGTCCCGGCTGGATGCCCGCACTGCCGGCACAGTCCGGTTCATCGGATTGCAGACGGTGAAGTCGAAGGCCGGCGACCTGGTCGTAATGAACCGGCAAGGCTCGATCGCTGTGGTTGACGACAAGAACCGTGAGCGCGAGCGCTACTCGGTTGTGTATGGTGCGCGCGTAAAGGTAAACGAAGGCGATCCGGTCACGCTTGGCCAGGTACTGGTCGAGTGGGACCCGTACACTTTCGCGATCCTTACGGAAATCGGCGGCACCGCGCAGTTTAAAGACCTGCAGGAAGGGGTCACGCTGCACGAGGAAGTGGACGAAGTCACCGGACTGTCGCGTCACGTGGTCGGCGATTCGCCGGATGAAAAGCGCCAGCCGGCGATCGTCATCAAGAGCGCAAAAAGCAGCAAGCGCTACCTGATGCCGTCGCGGTCCCACCTCATGGTGCAGGAAGGCGACACCGTTTACCCCGGTGACGTGCTGGCGAAGATCCCGCGCGAAACCACCAAGACCAAGGACATCACGGGTGGTCTGCCGCGCGTGGTCGAGTTGTTCGAGGCCCGCAAGCCGCACGAGACTGCGGTCATCAGCGAAATCGATGGCACCGTCAAGTTCGGAGAGGTCTCGAAAGGCCAGCGCAAACTTTACGTACAGGCCGATAACGGCACGGAGAAGGAATACTCCGTTCCGCGCGGCGTTCACGTCAACGTGCAGGAAGGCGAGCGCGTGAAGGCGGGCGAACCGCTCATGGATGGCCCGCTCAACCCGCACGACATTCTGGCCGTGCTCGGCGAGAAGGAACTGCAGGCCTACCTGGTGAACGAAATCCAGGAAGTTTATCGCCTGCAGGGCGTCAACATCTCGGACAAGCACATCGAGGTGATCGTTCGCCAGATGATGCGCTGGGTGAAGGTCGAAGACGTAGGCGACACCACGTTCCTTCTCGAGCAGCAGGTGGATAAGTTCCGCTTTCGCGAAGAGAACGAGCGTGTGATCCGTGAAGGCGGCAAGCCTGCGACAGGCCGTCCGCTGCTCCTCGGAATCACCAAGGCGTCGCTCTCGACTGACTCGTTCATCTCAGCGGCGTCATTCCAGGAGACCACGCGAGTGCTCACTGAAGCCTCCATTCAGGGAGCGGTTGACCACCTGCGCGGACTCAAAGAGAACGTCATCGTCGGCCGCCTCATTCCTGCCGGCACCGGTATGGAGTACTACCGCAACGTCCGCCTCTCTCCAGAGATGGAAGAGGCTGCCGCCAAGGTGCAGGAGGAAGTCTCGCAGGCGTACGAAGAGGCCGAGCGCGCGCTCGAACTCATGCGCACCGAAGGCGAGACCGAGGAGCTCACAGCGGAGTAATTGCATTCAAAAGGGCGGCTTTCGAGCTGCCCTTTTTGTTTGCCTCTGTGTTTTTTTCTCTGTGAAACTCTGTGTCCTCTGTGGTTGGGATTTGAAACGCGACCACAGAGGACACTGAGGTACACAGAGCAACGCCACAGAGAAAAGCTTCCGCACTGACTAAATGAACGCTGACCCTCATCGAGTGCACCTTCAGGAACCCCCGCCGAGTCTTCACTTGCTTGAGGCGCCTGCCGACTCTACTCTGACTCCGTTGGTGCTGCGCTTCTTCAAATTGTTGGGAATAGCGGTCTGGCGGGCGTTTTCGCACGACGCTTTCGCCATTGCCAAGGCCTCTGCGTACTCGTCAATTCTGACTTTCTTTCCTACTTTGCTGGTCCTGGGTTCGGTTCTTGCTGCTCGCCGGAACACCCAACCATTCCTGCGCGAGATCTCCGATGCTCTCGCCAAGATCATGCCCGCGGGCACTTCCGCCGCGCAGGCCTACCTGCGGGGAAGTACCGGTCGCTCCGTCGGCCTGCTGTTCAGCACCTCTCTCCTCGCGCTTTGGCTGGCGTCGGGCGTCATGATCTCGTGGATGGAAGGCTTTCGCCGCTGTTACGAGTTGCCAAAAATCTGGGGCTTGGTCAAAGAGCGCCTGATCGCCTTATCGCTGGTCGTGCTGGCCGGCATTCCTTTGACCTCCGCCACTATTCTGGTCGCATTCGGCAATCGCATCGAGACCCGAATCCTGTTCCACATCGGACACGAATTCAGTCCGTACGTTTATCTCATGTGGATGATGATCCGTTGGCTCATCGCAATTTCCACCAGCGTGGCTGTGATCGCGCTGATCTATCACAATGCTGTTCCCCGCACCCAGCCCTGGCACAGCGTGCTCCCCGGCGCGTCACTGGCTACTGTGCTCTGGTTCTTCACCACCATACTGTTCGGCTTCTACCTGCAGCACTATGCCGATTACAGCGTGATCTATGGCTCTCTGGGTGTGGCCATTGCGCTGCTGGTGTGGATGTATCTGGTCTCGCTGGTAATCCTGATCGGCGCGGAATTCAATGCCATATTGTTTCCCAGATCACTCCTGGGGAGAGAGCTGAGATCTGGTAGCGTTCGGCGTTGATTTCCTGCTGCCGCTCCCCGCGAAGAAGGCCAGCCGTGCTGCAGGGTGTCGTTTTCCCTCAGTTCTGACCCATTACAATATCTAAGCTCATGACTGAACCTCCCTTACCCTCTGCTGCAAATTGTTCTCCCCAGGTTTCGCGCCGCGCCAAAATCGTCTGTACCCTCGGTCCATCCTGCAACACCGAAGCCGGCATTCGCGGCCTGTTGCAGTCTGGCATGGACGTTGCCCGGTTGAACTTCTCCCATGGATCGCATGAGGAACATGCGCGGTTGATTCAGATTCTGCGCCAGATCGCTTCGGAAACGGGGAAGACGATTTGCATTTTGCAGGACCTGCAGGGACCGAAGATCCGCACCGGGAGGTTGAAAGGTCATCATCCGGTCAAGTTAAAGGCGGGCGAACCTGTCACGATTACCACGCGCGACGTAGAAGGTACTGCCGAACTGCTTTCAACCACTTTCAGCGGGCTTCCACAGGAGGTCGGCCCCGGTTCGCGCATTTTGCTCTCCGATGGGCGAATCGAACTGGAAGTGCGAGCCGTACGTGGCCAGGAGATCGAGTGTGTCATCGTCACCGGCGGCACGTTGGCGGAGCACCAGGGCATCAACCTGCCGGGCGCGGCGCTGTCGATTCCTGCGTTGACGGAAAAAGACCGGAAAGACCTTGAATTCGGCGTGAAGCACGGAGTTGACCTGGTTGCGCTGTCCTTTGTTCGCTCCGCGTCCGACGTACGCACCGCCCGGGGAATCATCGCTGCGCGCAATTCTGATATTCCGGTTTTTGCGAAGCTCGAGAAACCGCAGGCGCTCGATCAACTTGAGGCCATTCTGGAAGCCGCCGACGGCGTGATGGTCGCGCGCGGCGACCTGGGTGTGGAAATGCCGCCGGAGAAAGTTCCGGTGATCCAGAAACATGTGATCCAGCGCGCCGCGGAATGGCGTAAGCCGGTCATCATCGCCACGCAGATGCTGGAGTCCATGATCGAAAACCCGCGCCCAACAAGGGCCGAGGCCAGTGACGTGGCCAACGCCGTCTTCGACGGCACGGACGCCGTCATGCTTTCGGGCGAAACTGCCAGCGGCAAGTATCCGCTGGAAGCGGTCAGCATGATGGCCAAAATCGTGGTCGAGGCAGAAAATAACATCGCCGAGTTCACCCAGCCGCGCCGCCGCCGCGAGAACCGCCCGCTCTCGATTTCAGAAACCATCTGCGAATCCATCGCGCATTCCGCCGACGACCTGGATATGACCGCGATTGCGGTCTTCACCGAGACGGGCAACACCGCGCGCATGCTTTCGAAATACCGCCCCAAGTCGCGTATCTATGCGTTCAGCCATGTGCCCGCCGTGTGCAATCGCATGAACCTGCTGTGGGGAGTCCACCCAATCCGCCGCGATCACGCCCTGCATTCCGAAGAGATGCTAGCGACTGCCGAGCAGGAACTGCTGCGCAGTGGCCGAATCAAGCCGGGACAGGTGTTAGGAGTAGTTGCGGGCACGCAAATGTCCAGCGGCTCTACGAATTTCATGCGGCTGCACGTGGTGGAGGGGGCGTAAAGTAGATCGTGGACTTTCGAGTACGGTTGTGTTGCGGCGAGTTGGACCTACCGGTGCGGATCGAACTCCATCTGCACAATCATCTTTTCCTTCGTCCCGGCCTCATATCTCCACTGCTTGAGCGCCTTCATCGCTGACTGGCCCAGGATGGGGTTCCCGCCGAGTAGTTCCGTGGTCTGTACGTTGCCGTTACTGCCGACCACAATCTCCACGCGCACCACTCCGCCGATGTAAAGCCGCTTCAGAGTGTCGGGGTATTCGGGCTCGACCCGATTCACAACCTTTCGTTCGGGCGCATTTTGGGAGAGCACGCGGTTGGGTAAAACCCACATGGTCACTATGGCGGCAAGAAGCGTGAGGCTGATTGCCCGAGAAAGCCCAGGCTTGAGAATGGTTCGGTTCGTCATTTGTTTTGCGCCTTCTACGGCAGCTCCAGTGTCAATTGATAAACTTCCTGCGTGCTACGGTCACGCACGAACATGTACGAGCCATCCGCCAGGCGGCTGCTCCACAGGCCGAACGGGCCCGGATAACGATCAATTCCTTCCAGCTTGAATACTCGCTCGGCTTTGCTGTCCCCAACCTTGATGCGGCGGATTAATTCTTCTTCGCTGACCAGGTCATCGAAGTAAAGATATTTGCTGTCCGCAGACCACGCCGGATAACTCACCGCTCCTGCCGGTTCGCCCAGCCACATGGACCATTTTCCCGTCTTGTAATCGAACAGCATCACTTTGGTGAAGTCTGGTGAAAGCGCGGCAACATATCTTCCGTTCGGAGACCAACGCGGACTGAACAGCTGCTCGGACCCCGGCAGAACCTCAACTTTGTGCGAGTTCAGATCCACGATTGCAATGTTTAAACCGTGAGGATCGCGCACGTAGTAACCGAACATGATCCGGCTTCCGTCCGCTGACCAGTTGGCGTCAATCTGTCCACGATCTTCCGGAACGATCGCCTGTGCGTCACCGCCGGCGGGCGACACCAGCACGATTTGCGAAGGTTTCTCCAGCTGGATTGAAACATAGGCGATCCGGTCTCCACTTGGAGACCAGCGGGGTAGCGCTGCGCGCTCCGGAGCAGATGTAAGCTGCAGCTTCTCTGTGCCATCGGCTTTTGATCGCCACAACGCGCCATCTGGCACTGATACGTACGCGACCCACTTGCCGTCGGCCGAGTAGTCGAGGTCTGTGGCTGAAACTCCCGAGAGTACCGGAGCCAAAGCTTTTTCCCCAGGAACGTACCGTACAAGTTCAGCCGTCGGTTGAACTCCAAGCGCCCAGACCTTCTTCTCCTCTTTCGAAGGCAGTGCATTTCCAAACGACATCGGACCGCTCGTCAACTGGAAAGGTGCGGCTTTCCCAGATTGCTCGTGGTCCGCAACCGCCCATAACGTCGTCAAATTGGATGGACTGGTTTGTGTCACCTGAAAAATGTAGTAAGCGCCGTTGGCCGTCCAATTCCCGCAGCATGCGGAGGACGCGCGCTGCCAGCCATCAAGCAATGCATGGGCGTGCTGGCCGTTTACCCGAACTTCCCAGATCTCAGTCGTGTTCTGCACCGTGGTGCCGACGCTGAAACGGAGGCGCTTCCCGTCCGGCGAAAAATGCAGGGCGAAGACCGATCCATTGGCTGTGTAGACCTCGCGCGCGTCGTTTCCGTCGCCGTTCGCGACGAAGATGGCAGAGCCTTTCACAAACGCCAGATGTTTGTTGTCCCGGGACCAGGTTGCGTAGTGGCCGGTACTGTCACCCAACCGCTGCGGCGTGCCTGACTTGATGGGCACCGCCCACAATTCGCCTTCTCCTGCTGTCCCTTGGTGCGAGACCAGAAGCTTTGCGTGGTCCGCCGAAATGTCCATGACCTGCGCGTCGGCAAAGCCAGCAGGCACGACGACCTGCTCTGCATTGCGCAGCGAGAGCTTGGAGACAACACGGCCGCTGGCGGGCGACTCGGTCACGAACAAGTCGTCATCGCCGGCGATCAGGCTGGTTTTGCTGACTCCGTCATGCGTGAGTTGAAGGACCGCCATGACTTTTGGCGGGTTCGATGTGGATTCCTTGGCGGGTTCGGCGCAGAATGCCGTGGCGCAAGCGAGTGCAGCCAACACAAGTACCCGCAGCACGGACGAAGGCCCGGACCCTCCCCTCGAGTTGAACATTCGGGGATGCTAGCAAGAATAAAGTTGGTGGGAGCCGTTGGAGTTGCATTTTAGCTTACGAAGGTAACGCGATCCGCTGCCGAAAATGGAACCGTTCCGCCGATTCCAGCATCCTGGGAGCGACCCCAGCTTTCGCCTCGCCCTGCTAGAATCATTCGTTTGCCCTGGCTCATCCATACATAGCAGAGGAGCACGAATTTGCCTGAAATTACGTATGATGTCGCGATAATTGGCAGCGGCCCGGCCGGATACACAGCCGCGATCCGCGCCGGCCAGTACGGATTGAAGACCGCCTTGATCGAGAAAGACCCCTACCTTGGCGGCACCTGTTTGCATGTGGGCTGCATTCCAACCAAGGCGCTGCTGTTCAACGCGGAGCTTTGGGACCATCTGAAAGACGCCAGCGAGTATGGGATTGAGGGCGTGGCTTCGAGAAAATTGAATTGGGCGGCAATACTTGATCGCAAGACCAAAGTCGTGGACAAGCACACCAAGGGCCTGCAGTTTCTCATGCGTAAGAACAAGGTTGACGTGGTCAAGGGGTTCGGCAAACTCACCGGCCCGGCACAGGGTGGACTGCACAACCTTGAAATCAAAGACGGCGGCAAGACTACACAACTGAAAACCCGGAATGTGATTCTCGCCATGGGTTCTGAAGCCCGCATGATCCCCGGCCTTCAGCCCGATGACCGCGTTCTCACCAATATCGAGATTCTCAAAATTGGGACCGTGCCGAAATCTCTGATCGTTGTGGGGTCGGGAGCTGTCGGGGTTGAGTTTGCTTCCATTTTTCGCTCTTTCGATACCGAAGTAACCATCCTCGAAATGCTGCCGCGCATGGTTCCGCTCGAGGATGAGGAAGTCTCCAAAGAATTGGCGCGTGTGTATCGTAAGCGTGGCATCAACGCTCACGTAAATGCGAAAGTGGAAAAAGTCGAGAAAACCAAGGCGGGAGTTGCGGTCACCTTCACCGTTGACGGCAAGCAGCAGAAGCTCGAAGCCGAGAAGATCTTGATTGCGATCGGCCGCAAGCCCTTCACCGATGGCGTCGGACTCGAAAAGACCAAGGTTCAAACCGATCGTGGGTTCGTAAAAACAAACGAATGGATGGAGACGGGCGAGCCGGGGGTCTGTGCGATCGGCGACATCGTGCTGGGCACGCCGCAACTGGCACACGTTGGCGCGATGGAAGGAATCGTCGCCGTCGCAAAAATCGCTAAGAAAGAAGATAAGCCGATCGACCCGCTGAAAATTCCTAACGTGACCTATTGTCACCCCGAGATCGGGAGCGTGGGATTGACCGAAGCCAAAGCTCGCGAGAAAGGTTACAACGTCAAGGTCGGCAAGTTCCCATTCACAGCAAATTCTCGCGCATCGATCGTCGGAGAGCACGACGGCTTCATCAAAATTGTTTCCGACTCAAAATACGGCGAGATTCTCGGCGTTCACATCATCGGCCCGCAGGCGACAGAATTGATCGCAGAAGCCGTAACTGCGATGGAGCTTGAAGCCACCGTTGAAGACCTGATGTGGACGATCCACGCGCATCCGACATTGGCGGAAGCCATGCTGGATGCGTCGAATAGCGTGTACGGGCTGGCGATAAATATGTGAGCTTCTAAGCTGCGGATTTCGCGAATGAACGCGGATTCGCGACTTTGAAGTTGGGGTTCCACAACGATCCGCGGCATCCGCGTTGATCCGCGGCAAAGAATTTGATCTCCGTTCTCCAACTCGGCACCATCGATTACTCTACCGGCCTCCGGCTGCAGGAGCAGCTGGTTGCGCTGCGCAAGGAGCCGCGAATCGGCGACGTTCTGCTTCTGCTCGAACACACTCCCGTCATTACGCTGGGCCGCAATGCGAAGGCGGCAAACATCGTCGCGTCTCCGGAATTTCTTGCGGAGCGCCGGGTCGAGGTCTTCGACTGCGACCGCGGCGGCGATGTAACTTTTCACGGTCCTGGTCAGCTGGTTGCCTATCCGATTTTTGATTTGCGCGGTCTTCCGTCAGGCAGTGAAAACAGAAGAACGCTGGGCGCTGTGGAGTTCGTTCGCCGCCTGGAAGCGGTGCTGATCCGAACCTGTGCTGATTTCGGAATTCCCTCGAAGAGAATACCTGGACTGACGGGCGTTTGGACCGGTGGTCCGGAATCCGTGGATGGCGATGCACACGCGGGTGGCAATGCACGCGTGGGAACGGGCGCCCTCCCCCGTTCGGTCGAGCGAGGCTCGACAGTTCCCGAGGCCAAGATCGCCGCCCTCGGCATCCACATCTCTCGCGGAGTCACATCGCACGGCATCGCCTTGAACGTAAATACTGACCTTAGCTTCTTCAACCTGATCATTCCCTGTGGCATCACTTCGAAGCCGGTCACATCCATGCAAAAGGAACTTGGCCGCGCGCTGCCCATGCAGGATGTAGCCCATGCTCTCTCCAGAAATTTCGGCGTCGTCTTCGAAAGTCAGATGCTCTGGCTGGAACGCCTCGACGCGTTACTCGGGCACAATCTCGGAGTTCCGATGAAAGTGCCCGAGGAGATGCGAAAACTGCATAGGGATGACGAAGCAACTTGGGCATGACAGCCGTGCCCCGCCGACTTCGATTTTGCCTTTACGAGTTCCACGAACTCCGATTCGAAAACGCTTGTCTAGGTGCGCTTTCGGAACCTCTCTAGTCAGGTATAGGATTAATATCTCCGCCATGAAAAAGAAGAAGTCACCAGTCGCGCGCGGTAAGACCAATGGTTTTCAGAACGGAAGCCGCCGTGCAGCCTCCCTTCCTCAGGAACGTACCTATTCGGTCCCGGACTTCCGGCTCGAGAACCCGGGTTTCACTGTCCGCCAGGTTCGTAAGGGCGAAGAGTGCTCGTACGAAATTTCCGGAGACCTGAGCGCGCCCGCGCCGCCAATCCGCGATTCGAAATATCTCAGCAAGCAGGAGTGCATCGAGATCTACCGCTGGATGGTGCTCAATCGCAAAATGGAGCAGGCCCTCGAGAATCTCTATAAGCAGGGCAAGGTTGTAGGCGGAGTTTATTTCGGTCTTGGACAGGAATCGTGCTCCTGCGCGTCGGCCTATGCCCTCGGCAAAGACGACTGGGTCGCGCCCATGATCCGCAATCAAGGATCGCTGCTCGTGCGCGGCTTCGAGCCTCGCGACATGATGATGCAATACATGGCGAAAGCCGGTTCGCCGACCAAAGGCCGCGACGGCACTTCGCATTTTGGAGATATCTACAAACGTAACGTGGTCTCGCCAATCTCGATGCTCGGCGATCTGATTCCGGTGATGGCCGGCGTTGCCCTGGGCGCGCGACTGCAAGGCAAAAACATTGCTGTGATGACCTACATCGGCGATGGCGGCCAGTCCACCGGCGTTACCTACGAGGGCATCAACTTCGCCGCGGTCCAGAATCTCGGGCTAGTGTTGTTAGTGGAGAGCAATCTGTGGGCGTACTCGACGCCATCGGAAATGCAGTATCGCGTGAAAGACCTCGCCGAACGCGCCATCGGCTACGGCATTCCGGGGGTGATTATCGACGGCACCGATCCCTGTCAGGTTTATGACGCCGCCCGCGAGGCAGTAGAACGGGCGCACCGCGGTGAAGGCACAACGTTGATCGAGGCCAAGATGATGCGCATGAAAGGCCATGCCATTCACGATGCCGCCGATTACGTTCCGAAGCCGATGTTCGAATACTGGCGACGGCGCGATCCGATTGCGCGATTTGAAAATTATCTGGTGAACGTCAAGAAGTGGCTGTCCGTCCAGGAGCATGCAAAGTTGATCGCCGAAGTCGACGCCTACCTCGAGAGCGAACGCGAGATTGCCGTGAACTCTCCCATGCCCGCGCCCGAGACTGCTGAAGGCGGTGTGTACTGCGACGACGGCTGCCATGAGATCAAGCCGAAGTATGGCATGCCGAAGGCTCGAAAGGTGAAGACTTCCGGGCCGAAAGCGGTTGAAGCTGCGGGACACTTCAAGTAGTCCGCGCGAACTTCGCTCAAATGACTCCCCTCAAAATCATTGGCGCAGGCCTGGCAGGCTCAGAAGCGGCATGGCAAATTGCCCACCGCGGAGTGCCGGTCGAGTTGTATGAAATGCGTCCGGTTCGCAACACGCCGGCGCATCAGACTGAAGAATTTGCTGAGCTGGTCTGCTCGAACTCACTGAAATCCGAGAGCGAAAACACCGCTCCGTGGCTGCTGAAGGAAGAAATGCGACGGACGGGATCGCTGCTGTTGCAGATCGCGCGGGAGTGCGCTGTACCGGCTGGGCATGCGCTGGCGGTTGATCGTACACAATTCTCGGCTCGGGTGACTGAAGCGCTCTCCCGCCATCCCCTAATCGAAGTTCGCCGAGAAGAAGTCAGCAGCGTCAACGAAAATGAACTCACGATCATTGCGACGGGCCCCCTGACTTCTGATTCGTTAGCAAACGAGATTGCCAGGTTGAGCACGGACCATGTGGCTCGGACACTCTTGTCCGAGTTGGAACTGGCCGAGTCCCGACAGCCGGGAGAGACTGTGCAGGCGGAGGGTCGGACAGGAGTGTCCGACCCACACGACCACGCTCTGTACTTCTACGACTCCATCAGCCCCATCGTCGAAGCCGACTCGATCGATATGTCCAAGGTGTACCTGGCCGCGCGGTACGACAAGGGCTCCGCCGACTACATCAACTGCCCGATGTCGAAAGATGAGTACGACCGCCTCTACGACGCATTGGTTTCGGCTGAATCGGTCGAAGCCAAGGATTGGGAGAAACTGAATTACTTCGAAAGCTGCCTGCCAATCGAGGAAATTGCCCGTCGCGGACGCGACACGCTGCGTTTTGGTCCGATGAAGCCGGTCGGCCTCAGAGACCCGCGCACGGGCAAGCCCCCATATGCAGTCGTGCAACTTCGCCAGGAAAATGTCCGGGCAGATTCCTATAACCTCGTTGGATTCCAGAATCATTTGAAGTTCGGCGAGCAGGCGCGCGTGTTGCGACTGATTCCGGGGCTAGAGAGTGCACGTTTTCTGCGTTTCGGCCAGATTCACCGCAATACGTATATCAATTCTCCTGCGTTGCTGACGCCTACACTTCAGATGAAAGCGCATCCCCGCGTTTTATTTGCTGGACAGATTTGCGGAGTGGAAGGTTACGTTGAATCGATCGCGACGGGCATGCTGGCGGGGATTAACGCGTGTGCGCTCGTCTCTGGCGGAGCACCAGTCGTCCCACCTCGCTCGACGGCTCTGGGATCGCTTCTGCATTACGTAACCAACGCCGACCCGAAAAAGTTTCAGCCGGCGAACATCACGTTTGATCTGCTGCCGCCACTGGAAAAGAAAGTCCGCGATCGGCAGCTGAGGCATAGGATGCAGTGTGAGCTGGCGTTGCGAGAATTGGGTGCGTGGTTAAGGCCGAAGCCGATCCCGGCAAGTCTCACTCAGGCATCTTAGAGGGTCTCCAGTGCTGCCAACGGATTTGTATCCACCGACCAATTGCAAGCCACTGCAAGGTGGCAGTAAATAGGAAGGCAGCAGCGCCGATATACGATCCCTCATAGGTCCCCAGATGGAACAGGCGTGTTAAAGGTGACAGAACCAGAGAGGCCAAGCCGCCAACCAAGAGTGCTGGCAAATCTGCGGTGAACAGAGCCTTCACGACCAAAGGCTGGTATTGAAAATGGAAAAAGCGTCCGGCAAAGATTGTGAAGTCGGCGCCTTCAAGACTATCCCAAAAAGCGGCTGCTCGGCGCGACGGTGGACCCATTGCGTGGAGGACGGCGAAAAACCAGACGGTGTGTAAACCAGCGAGGACCCAACCCACTCGGCTGAGAAGGTAGGAAATCGACCATTTTCGTATGGTGGTCAAGATCTTCATTGTGTGTTCGGACACCGAGCCTTAGATCATAGTTCCAGCCACACACCCTTAATGAACAAAACTGCTGCCCGATCCGTACCATCCTGCGTGCCTCAGCGCGGCTTACTTTCTGCTAGGCATTGCGTCCAACTTGTGTGGTTGCCGTATGTGTCGGACGTTGCGTCCGACGAAGCGGGCAGAAATGTCCGTGTCACGCAGTCTGTGCCAGCTCCGCATCCATGGTCCTGAGCGATCTCATTCGCGACGTCTTTCGCACCCTGTGGTCGCACAAGCTGCGCACGTTTCTGACCATGTTCGGCATCGCCTGGGGAATTGTCTCAATCGTCCTGATGGTCGCTGCTGGCGAGGGCCTGCGCAAAGGACAGGAAGAACAGGCAAAGACCCTCGGCAAGGACATCATGATCGTCTTCCACGGTCGCACCAGCCTGCAGGCGGGCGGGGCCCGCGCCGGACGCGCCGTCCATTGGGAAGATCCCGATGTTCAGGCCGTGCAATCTGAATGCCCTGATTGCGAATACGCGATCCCTGAGCTCGAGCAAGGCGACGTGCGAACCCACAGCAACTACAACAATGCTTCATTTCTCGTAACCGGTTCTTATCCCGAGTTCGGCGAAATCCGCTCGCTCAACGTAGGGTCCGGGCGTTTCTACAACTGGGACGACGAGCGCGAAGGCCGCCGCGTGGCGTTTCTCGGAACCGATGCCGCCAAGCAGCTCTTTCCCGAAGGCCGCAACCCGATCGGCGAAAACATTTATCTGAACGAGACGCCGTATCTCGTGATCGGGGTCATGGCCAAGAAGAAGCAGGATTCAAGTTATGACGGCTGGGACGTCAACAAAGTCTTCGTTCCATTTTCTGCCCAGCGCCGCGATTTCCCCGACAAGCCGCCGGGCACCTCGCGCACCTTCGATCAAATGCTGGTGACGCCCAAGTCGGTTCGCCAGCACGAAGATTGCAAGCGTGAACTGCGCGCCGCCCTGGCGAAAATGCATCGCTACGATCCGACCGACAAAGAAGCTTGCCCCATCTGGGACACGGTGCAGGAAGCCCAGGCCTTCACCCGCATGACCGACGGAATGAAATATTTCCTCGGCGCTGTCGGCTTCGTAACCCTGTTTCTCGGCGGCATCGGCGTAATGAACGTGATGATGGTCGCCGTCCGCGAGCGCACGCGCGAAATCGGCGTCAGAAAAGCTATCGGCGCCCCGGCCCGTTCCATTCTGCGGCAATTCTTCGTCGAGGCATTGATCATCGCGCTGGTCAGCGGAGGTGTGGGCCTCGGCGTTGCCTATGGAATCTGCGCTCTGGTGAATCTGCTGCCCATGCCGGCATTTTTTGCCGGCCTGATCGCAACCTGGAAATCCGGGCTGCTAGCAGCCGCAATACTCGGGATCATCGCCGTACTCTCAGCCATGTATCCCGCGCGCCGCGCTGCCAGCATTGATCCGATTGAGGCGCTGAGATTTGAAGCAGGAGGATGAACCGAGTTGATAGTGGCTAGTGACTAGTGGTTAGACAAACCTCAATTCACTACTAGCCACTAACCACTAGCCACCAGCAATTATGTTAACTGAACTCATTCGCGAAGCCTGGATCGCTCTCAGGCGCAACTACACGCGCAGCTTCCTCACCATGCTCGGCATTGTGTGGGGAATTGCGACGGTGACGCTGCTCATCGCGTACGGCAGCAGCTTTCGCAACGTGCTGGTCGGCGGGTTCGATGCGTTTGGCAAAAGCGTGGTCATCGCCTGGCCCGGACAAACCAGCGAACAGCCTGGCGGCCAGCGTGCCGGCAAGAAAGTTCTCATCGAGCAGGCCGACCTCGATATGGTCAAGCAGACTGCAACGCTGGTGAAATATGCCTGCCGTGAAACCGTCAACTTCATCGGCATCTCCTATCAGGACCGCATGGTCTCCGGCACCGCCGCAATCCGCGGTGTCTGTCCGGAGTACGGCGAGATGCGCAACGAGATCCCCTCCGAAGGCCGCTGGCTCAACTCCGAAGATGAACTGGACCGCCGCCGCGTGTGCTTCCTGGGCGGGCGCATTCGCGAACAACTGTTCAGCGGCCGTCCCGCGATCGGTGAGTTCGTCACCATCGGCGGAGTGCGGTTCGAAGTGATCGGCGTGATGGAACGCAAGATTCAGTTAAGCAACTATTTCACCAGCGACGATCAATCCGTCTGGATTCCTTATTCAACCGCCGGCGATCTCTGGAATACCCGCCGCGCGGCCGTTCTGGTTTTTCAGCCCATCGCACCGCAATTTGAAAAGCGCGCGATGGCGCAGGTGCTTGCAGCAGTCGCCACGCGCCAGCAATTCTCTCCCACCGACCCCAAAGCGTTTCAGATGTTCGGCCGGGACGAATTTCGCCCGGTGATCGACGCCATCACCATCGGCCTGGAAGTTCTTCTTACCTTCGTAGGCGCCCTAACGCTGGGAATCGGCGGCGTCGGCGTCATGAACATCATGTTGGTTTCCGTGGACGAGAGAATCCGTGAGATCGGCCTGCGCCGTGCCTTGGGCGCAAAGAAGATTCACATCAAGCTGCAATTTCTCGCCGAGACCCTTCTGATCATGCTGCTTGGTGGCGCAATTGGAGTGCTGGTTTCCTACGCGGTCGCCGCCGCGGTTGGCACGCTACCTCTCATGGGGCCGCTGTTCGAAGACGAATCCGGCAAAGCCGATATTCATCTCCACATCTCTTCCATGACGTTGATAATTTCAAGCTGCGTGCTTTTGTTCGTCGGCGTGATCAGCGGATTGGTCCCGGCCCTGCGCGCCTCTAAGCTCGATCCCGTAGAAGCGCTGCGTTACGAGTGAACATGCTCATTTCCCAGATTTTCTTCGCGTGCTTTGCGATTCCTTAGCGCATTTTGCGGTCAAAAGCTTGTAACCGCAAAGCTCGCCAAGAAAGTCCGCCAAGATCGCAAAGAAGGCGCGAACTCTATGCACTTGGCTACATCACGGGTGCAGAACTCTGGTCGAACTCCACCACCGAAACGTCGTCCGGGACTCGCAACCCGGCTTGCTGCAACGCATTCATCGCGAGCACGAAGTGATCTGCATCCATGATGACCAGCGCTCCCCGCGTGGCGCTAAAATCGTGCGCCTCGGCCCTTACCACAGCCTTGCCCGTCCGCAAGGCACGCGCCAGGGGATTCGGTTGATAGTTGAGCTCTCTCGCGGCAGCGAAGATGCGCTCCTTGGTCGTCTGAGGAATCCGTTGTGCGGCGCGGGTGTTGTTGAGCACTGCAGAAATTGTTCCCGGCGTAAGCCCGAGGTGTTCGGCAACGGTACGCAGCGTGGCCTTTCTGTCTTGTTCGTTGTCCATAGCAATCCTCCCGCGCGATACAACGCGCTATCCCAAAAAATATGAATACGTGTGTAACGCCTTAGTTCGTTTCAGGACGACAGGGCCAGAAAGCGGATGCAACTGGGCAGAAGATCATAATCAGCGAAGCTTCAAGGCAGCGATTACCTTTCTAATGTGCCAAATGGTGTGCATCCCGTCTAATTGAAAAAATCTATGGAAGGCATTGCCCATAGAGTTCGCCGCGCGGATTTCGCGGGACGCGCGGATTTACGTTATTTCACACAGGGACACAGGGACCCACGAAAACCAGATTCCCTGTAGTTGGAAAACGAAAAAGGATTAGCAAACTGTAATTCTATTTTTTGTTCCCTGTGCCTCTGTGTCTCTGTGGTGAACGACTTGAGTGAAGCAGATGCCACTTCAGTAACCCGAATCCCACCGCGCGACCTGTCATAATTGCAATAAGTATGGGGCTGGATCTTTCTCATTCTGTCGATGACCGCTGGCTTCCGAAGTCGATTCTCTGCCTTCGTGACTACAACCTCACCAAATTTTCTAAAGACGTCATTGCTGGAGTCACAGTTGGGCTTGTGGCCCTGCCACTTGCCATGGCGTTTTCGATTGCCTCCGGCCTCACTCCGCAGGCAGGAATCTACTGCGCCATGGTCACGGGCTTCCTGATTTCCGCGCTCGGCGGATCGAGTACCCAAATTGGTGGACCGACTGGCGCATTCGTGGTTGTGGTTGCCGGGATCATTGCGGCACACGGGGTCGACGGTCTCTTCATGTGCACCATGATGGCGGGCGTGTTGCTCCTCGTGCTCGGCGCGACCAGAATGGGATCAGCGGTGAAGTTTATCCCGCGTCCGGTAGTGATTGGATTCACCAACGGCATCGCCGTACTTATCGCCAGCACTCAGATTAAGGACTTCTTCGGGCTGCAGCTTGCAAAAGTACCCGGCGAATTCTGGCTTCGCATGAAGGCGCTTGCCGCATCGGCTCCCACCTGGTCCTGGCGCGCAACATTGCTCGCGCTGTGCACTGTCGCCGTGATGCTCGCATGCCGGGCTTTTTCAAGCCGCATACCCGGACCTATCGTGGCAATGCTGGGGGCGACGCTTGCAACTTATTTTCTCAGGCTGCCGGTAGAGACCATCGGAACACGCTTCGGCGGAATTCCCAGCGGCCTGCCGCACCTGGTCGTTCCACACTGGCATGCGGCATTGGTTCACAGCCTGCTTGGCCCAGCATTCACCGTCGCCATGCTCGGGGCGATTGAGTCGTTGATGTCTGCCGTCGTGTCGGACCGCATGAGCAACGACCGGCACAATCCCAACGTAGAACTCATTGGACAGGGCGTTGCGAACATTGTCTCCCCGATGGTCGGCGGCTTGCCCGCCACAGGGGCCATTGCGCGCACCGCCACCAACATTCGTTCTGGCGCACAATCTCCCATCGCGGGCATGATTCACGCTGTGACGCTTCTGTGCGTGCTGCTGTTCGCGGCACCGCTCGCAAGCTACATCCCGATGGCGGCTCTGGCCGGAATCCTGATGATCGTGGCCTACAACATGGGTGAGTGGCGTGAGATTCCGCAACTGCTCAAACTGACGAAGACCGACATCAGCGTCTGGCTGGTCACGTTCGGGCTGACGGTGTTCGCCGATCTCACGGTCGCAGTAGAAGCAGGAATGATTCTCGCCGCGCTGCTATTCATCACTCGCGTCGCCAATACCACGACGGTTTCGCAAGTCACTGACGAATACATCGAAGACGGCCGCATTCACATCCTGCAGGACAAAGACATTCCCTACTACGCGACCATATTCCGCATCCATGGGCCTTTTCTTTTTGGTGCGACCGATAAGATCTCGGTAATCACGGAAAACATGCACGAGCTTCCGCCGGTCGTCATCATCCGCCTGCGAAACATGACTGCGATTGACGCCACCGGCCTTTACTCTCTCGAGGAAATCGCAAAGCAGCTTCATGCCTCGGGCCGCACTCTGATCCTCTGCGGCGCGCGCGAGCAGCCGGCGGAATTGATGCATCAGGCGGAGTTCGAAGAAGTCGTCGGGCGTGAAAACATATGCGCCAACGTGAACGAGGCGCTGCGTCGTGCTGAAGAAGTCTTCGAGCGCATTAACGCCAAAGCGGCAACCGCAAAGTGATCTTGGCCCGATTAACACGCTGATACAATCGCTGTCACGGCGGTCAGTCGAGTCAGATCAACGGATGACCCGATCGCCCGATGATCCGATCCCATGGACTATCTGTGGACTCCCTGGCGTTATGCCTACATAACTACTGCGGCCAAAAGCACGCCGTCGGACCGATGTATTTTCTGCGAACTGCCCAAGCTTCCTGATGAGAAGGCCCTGATTGTCCATCGCGCCGAGCACTGCTTCATCATCTTGAACAGCTTCCCCTACACTTCCGGCCACGTGATGGTCGTTCCGTTCGCGCACCTTGACCAACTGCAAAAGCTGCCGCGGCCCGCCGCCGCGGAAATGATGTTGCTTTCTCAGAAGATGGAAGGCATCCTGCGCCAGGTCTATTACCCTGACGGAATCAATATCGGCATGAACATCGGCCGCGCTGCCGGTGCTGGGGTGGCCGGGCATATTCACATGCACGTCCTGCCGCGCTGGGTGGGTGACACGAATTTCATGACGGTAGCGGGAGAAAGTCGAGTATTGCCGGAGGCACTGGGTGAAACTTACCGCAAGATCAGAACAGCTTTAGACGGCTCGCCCCATTAAAATATCTGCGTGCTCGCGCACACTCTGCCTTTTCCGGCTGATGCCACTGATGTCTGGTTCGGCGAACTCCCTGCGTCGCCGGCGGTATTTCTTCTTCGTGGCGATGGCGAGCCATACGTCAGCAAGACCGCCAATCTGCGCCGTCGGCTGCAGAGGTTGCTTGGCAGGCTGGCTGAGAACAGCAAGCGTCTGAACCTGCGCGATCGAGTAAGCACGCTCGAATACACGCTCACCGGCTCCGAATTCGAATCGCAGTTTCTTCTTTACCGGATACTGCGTGGAACTTTCCCCAAGACTTACAGCAATCGGCTGCGCCTGCGTCCTGCTCCGCTCGTGAAATTGCACCTGGAAAACGAGTTTCCGCGCGCGTCGGTCACTACACGGCTGTCAATGCGCAGCTCCAATCTTTTCTACGGACCTTTTCAGTCTCGGACCACCGCCGAAAAGTTCGCGAGCGACGCTCTCGACTTCTTCAAGATGCGCCGCTGCGTTGACGATCTTCACCCCGATCCGTCCTTTCCCGGTTGCATTTATTCCGAGATGAAAATGTGCCTCGCCCCCTGCTTCAAAGGCTGCACAGATGACGAATATCGTGACGAAGTTTCGCGGGTGCAGTTGTTCTTCGATACCGCAGGCGAATCGCTGAACCGCGAACTGACCGATCAGCGCGAGCGGGCCTCGGTGGCGCTTAACTTCGAAGAAGCCGCCGCCCTCCACGCCAAGCTCGAAAAGCTGAAGCCGGTTCTCGCACAACTGCCCGAAATTATCTGCCGGCTCGATCGATTGCAGGCCATCGTGGTGCAGCGGAGCGCCGAGCCTGACTGCGTGTCGCTCTTCCGCTTCTCCTCGGGAAACTTGCAAGGCCCTTTCGCGTTCGGCGTTGAGCTTCGAGCGCAGTCTGAATCAATGGAGTCCCGCGTCGAGAAAGCGCTTTCGGAGTTCCCATCGATCTCTGCATCCTCGGGCATAGAGCGTACCGAGCACCTCGCGATCCTCAAGCGCTGGTACTACCGTTCTCACCGGGCGGGCGAAATCTTTTTTGCTGACGATCAAGTGTCGTGGCCCTTAAGGCGGATCGTTCGTGGGATTGGACGCGTGTACCGTGGCGAGGAAAAACCCGAAGCCCCCACATTTTCTGCGACCAACATTACTTCTGCACCATCCTAGAGCTTCGAAACTTATGAACACAGATCAATCCTTACGCAAGCACTTACTTGAACTGCTGGACGGCGGACATGCGCACGCTGCCTTCGATCAGGTTGTCAAAGACTTTCCAGCGAAGTTTCGCGGCGAGATTCCAAACGGCCTGCCGCATTCCTCCTGGATGCTGCTCGAACACATGCGCATTTCCCAATGGGACATCCTCGAGTTCAGCCGCAACCCTAAGTACAAGGAAATGAAGTGGCCCGCCGACTATTGGCCAAAAAATCCAGCTCCGGCGAATGCGGTCGAATGGGAGAAAAGTATTCAGGCATTTCATGACGACCTGCAGACGATGAAGAACCTGGTCAGCAATCCCAGGACTGACTTGTTCGCGAAACTTCCCTGGGGGGAAGGCCAGACCGTCCTGCGTGAGGCCATGCTGATCGCCGATCACAATGCGCATCATCTCGGGCAATTGATCGATGTGAAAAGGCTTCTTGGAATCTGGAAACAGTAGGGTTTCCTTCGTGCGACTTAGTGTCCTTCGTGGTCAATAGAGCTTGACCACAAAGGACATGAAGGTTGGCGAAGGAACTACACAGCCGTTCTCAGTTGCAGCTTTTCCGGCCTCTTCCTGAAAACCACCCGCAATTTTTCGCGCCAACGCTCGTCGATCCCCAGCAAGGTCCACTCGATCTCCGGCGCGACATATCGCAACAGCGTATCGGTTGCAGGATGAACGCGCAGCGCCGGAGCGACCATCATCAGCAGCGGCAACTCGGGCGAGAGTTCCCGCCCAGAAAAGTAGCCGAACTTCTGGAACTCGCCTCGCTCATGATGCCACGCAACCCGCGCCCAGTAATCGATTCCTTGCAGAGGCAGATGAATATCCTCATCAGCTTTCAATTCGACCACTGCCAGACGCCCCGCTCTGGTGGCCGAAAGCACATCAATCATGGCGCGGTCCGCCGCCGAAAACGCGGGCACCTGCGAATACCGCCAGTGCGGATCGAGAGTACAGTCGAGCGCGCAAACATCTTTCACCACCAACGACTCCAACCAACGCTCCGAATGCAGCCGCCAGAAGCGGTTATCGCGCGGCCCTTCAGGATGCCGGGCCTCCCCAATGCTCCGGATCAATCGCTCAAGCTGAGCGAAATTATTGCCGTCGAGAATTCTTTCTTCTGCCCCGATCCCAAATACTATCTCCGGCTCGCTGCGAAAGCTGCCGGGCTGTGCCGTGACCCGTGCTCGCGCAAATTCCAGCCCATGCCTACGAAACGCAATCTCCGCAGACGCTAGCGGCGCAACTTCTGCTTCCGGCATCAACGTTTGAATCAGCGCGATCGGTGCTGAGAACCGGGCGCGCACCTCGTCGTCGTCAACGTATCGCATTAACCGGGTCGAAACGTTCCCGCGATCCGCAACTTCAATCTCTTTAACGTCCTCTTCGCGCTGCTCGAATTCATAGAGCTGCCACTTCGCCGCATGCGGATTCAGATGCGCCATCCGCTCCCGAACCAGAACAGAGCAGCCAGCCGGCACAAACAGCTTCAGGCCTTCAACGTGGAACTTTCCAGCACCCGATTGCCGGCAGACATCCAGCCACAAAATGCCGAATGTCAAAGCCGCATCGATCGAACTCTGCAACTCCTCGCGGTTGACCCCGAGCACCGCGAATGCCGACTGCCCGCGCCTCAGCAACCCGCGTGCATAGATTGGCCCGAAAGACTTCTCCAAATCCACCGATGTGCTCAGTTGCACCAGACCGAGATCGGGAAATTTACGCCGCAGGGCTCGTTCCAGAATGTGCCGATAAACGAGCCGCGCTTGCTTCTTCGCGGTAGCCGTTCTCCGGTCGCGCTGGCGGCAAATCTCTAACTTGCTCGGCTTCGCATGCCCAATCCGCTGGACTGTCACCCGAAGCGTATCCCCGCGGCTCTCAACTTCCAGTACACGCCTCACGACATTTCTTTCGGAAGACCAAAGATGCAGCAGGCACCGATCGCTTTCGCCAGAAACGGAGTATTTCGCCTGAGCGAGATCGAAGAGTTGGCTGTTGTCTTCAATTACTACTGCGCTGCTGCCGCCGTTCAGAAACTCCCCCAGCGCCGAAACCAGGCTCTCAGTGTTCATGTGCAGAAGTTTTCCAGAGATGCGGGTAGGTTGTCTGTGACGGATGAACATTCCCACAAAGAAAAAGCCAGCGATGCCGGCTTGAGGGAATCTCGGTTCGAGGACAGTGGTCGGTAACCGCCTTCGATGACTGGACACTAACCGCTAGCCACAGTTTTACGCACCGACGGCAATCGGCAGCTGAACTCCAGCGTCGAGCAACTTCTCAAATTCCGCCAGCTTGGCTGGAATCGGCTCGTCAGCCTCGTACTGTCCGGTGAGCGCATCGGTCGTCTTCAGGCCATTTCCGGTGATGCACACCACGGTGGTTTCCTCAGGCAGAATGCGGTCGCTCTTAATGAGCTTGCGCGTGCAGCCGAGGGTCACGCCGCCGGCGGTTTCGGTGAAGATGCCTTCGGTCTCAGCGAGCAACTGAATCGAATCCACAATCTCGTGATCCGAAACATCCTCCGACCATCCGCTGCTGCCAGTGATGCACTTGATCGCGTAGTGCCCGTCAGCTGGATTTCCGATCGCCAGCGACCGCGCAATCGTGTTGGGCTTCTGCGGATCAATTTCGCTGTTGCCGAGTTTCACGGCAGTCGAGATCGGAGAGCACCCCGTCGCCTGCGCGCCAAAGAACTTCACCGGCTTCGGCTCGACGAGGCCAAGCTTGATCAGCTCATCAAAGGCTTTCTTGATCTTGATAATCAGCGAACCACCAGCCATCGGACAGACGACGTTATCCGGCAAACGCCAGCCAAGTTGTTCGGCGATCTCATAACCAAACGTCTTCGAGCCTTCCGAGTAGTACGGCCGCAGGTTCACGTTGACGAAGCCCCAGTTGTGCTCGTCAGCAATCTGCGAGCACAGCCGGTTCACCTGGTCGTAGCTGCCGGAGATGCGCACCACCTTCGCTCCAAAAACCTGTGTGCCGATGACCTTTGCCTGCTCGAGATCGGCAGGAATGAATATCCAGCACTTGAGTCCAAGCCGCGCTGCTTGCGCCGCCGTCGCATTAGCAAGGTTTCCGGTCGATGAGCACGAAACCGTGTCATATCCAAATCCGCGAGCGTTGGCCAAAGCCACTGCAACCACGCGGTCTTTGAAGCTCAATGTCGGAGTGCAAACTGCGTCATTTTTCAGATAGACATTTTTCGCGCCGATCTTCTTGGCCAGGCTCTTGGCCCTGATCAGGGGAGTGAATCCGACGGGCAGCGTCGGCTCATGGTTTGGGGGGAGGGGGAGGAGGGCCGAATATCGCCAAATGCTGGGCGGACCGGCGGCGATCTTTTCGCGCGTGAAGTTGTTGGAATTGCGAACCGAGTCGTAGTCGAAGAAGACTTCGAGGGGAGAGAAGCACTCTTCGCAAATATTCTTGGGAACGTTGCCCCAGCTCTTGTGACATTCCCGACAGCGCAGTTCGTAACGCATTGGCTCGCTCGATCCGAGCGGCTGTACCAATTTTGTAATTTGGTAATTGCGAAATTTGGTAATTTGAAACCCCGTAGCGTTTGCTTTTCAAATTACCCGATCACAAAATTACCAAATTACCCAATTGCGGCAGAGTCCCTAAAATGCAATCGCCTCTTTCCCGGAAATAGGAAAAGAGGCTCAGGAAGTGCTGGAATAAAATTCTTCGCACCCCGAATCTCATGTCCCCCGTACTTTCCGGGTCGAGAGTTGGCACCTGGCGGCCGCGATAGATGATCCCGGTCCGGTTGCCGTGGCGTCTTAGGGCTCGTCCCTCAGCCACTCTGCATGAAATCCAAGGTCGGCCCGAAGGCCGACTGGTGAAGTAATGATACGGGGGACAAGCATGCACCGTCAAGGTGGGATTTTGGATGACAGGCAAAAGGCAGTTTAACTCCCGCGGTGCTGCGAACCGCAAGAGCAAGCAAGACCTCAGGATCAGGTCACTCAGTCACAAAACCACATCATGATTCTCACACTAGGATCACAAATACAGAGCGGCTCCGAGTGCCAGAGAAAAAGGCACTTCACAGACCAAACTTTCATGACCTGTCGGGTGTCGCATAAGCGAAAGTGTAAACAACAGAATATGAAGTAAGTGGCTCTCCGCAGTCGTGACACTCGAATTTCGATATTGACCGTCGGAAAGCATTGCCAAGCAATCGAAGACCATTGCGAAGGCCTCGCAAAATCACCCCAAAAGCGTTTTCCGTGGACCAGAATCCAAGTTGAAAGACGCAACGCCCGACTACCGATGACGGGTTCCTGTCGCGTGAAGGCTGACCCCGGATGCCGATTTCTACTGCTCCTCGTCCCTCTACACCCGAAATCACCGCGTCTTTCTTGGCTTTTCTGGTTCCCTAATTGAAAAAGCCGCATGAAATCAGGCGAAATTGCTGTTTTTCCACAGGCGCGGGTATTAAGATAGCTTTCGCTTCCCGCAGGAAAACTCATTTTGCAAACTAGGAGGATTCATGGCAGCAGGACTGACCAAGACCCAACTCGTCCGCCATCTGGCCGAGAAGACCGAAGTGAACAACAAGACCGCAGCGGCATTTCTGGAGCACCTCGCCGACACAGCAATCAAAGAAACCAAGAAGAACGGTGTGTTCGTGGTTCCTGGACTCGGCCGCCTGGTGAAAGCCCACCGCAAGGCCCGCATGGGACGCAACCCGCAGACCGGCGAACCGATTCAGATCAAGGCTAAGACCGTTGTGAAGTTCCGCGTCGCCAAAGCCGCGAAGGACGCGATCGCACCCAAGAAGTAAGATTTCAGCTTTCCACCGAAAGCCGGCCTATTCGCGGCCGGCTTTTCTTTTTTCCCGGCGGATTCAAATAGCGCTTGACAAACTGTTACTGTGTGCCACATAGTATGCGTCGTACACTATATGTCACCCGGTAGTGAGAGCAACGGCAATCTGTTTGAAAACCTACGGCTGGAGCTGCGCCGCGGGTGCCTGGTGCTGGCGGTGCTGGCGGAGCTTCGCACCGAGCAGTACGGATACACGCTGCGCAAGGCGCTTACAGAGAGCGGTGTAGAGATTGATGAAGGCACGCTCTACCCGCTGTTGCGGCGGCTCGAGAGCCAGGGACTGCTGGTGAGCGAATGGCGCGAGGAAGATAAGCGCAACAAGCGTTTTTACAAGATCTCCCGCGACGGGAAAACAGTTCTTAAGCTTCTGCAAGCAGAGTGGCAAAGTATCGGCCTATCGCTGGAAGAAATCTTTAAGGAGTCTTGAAAATGGACCTGGTTAACCGATATCTGCAGGCCGTGAAATTCTGGCTACCGGCCAAGCAGAAGGACGACATCGTTTCAGAGCTGGCGGAAGACATTCGCTCGCAAGTTGAGGAGCAGGAATCGGCCCTCGGACGCAAGCTCAACGAAGCCGAAGTCTCGGCCATACTGAAGCACCACGGGCGTCCGCTGCTGGTGGCCAGCCACTACTTGCCGCAACGGCACCTGATTGGGCCTGTGCTGTTTCCGATTTACCTTTTCGTACTCAAGATTGTTGCGGTGTTCTACATGGTGCCGTGGATCATCGCCTGGATCGGGATCGCAATTTCTCGCTCCGCGCATTCCGAACAGAGCCTTCTGGTTACGCTGGCATCGTTCTGGACGGCATTCTGGCCCACGGCGTTCTTCGTGATCGGCAGCATCACAACAGTATTTGCTGTGCTCGAGAGGAACCAGGCGAAATCAAAATTCATGGAGCAGTGGGACCCGCTGAAGCTGCCGCCTGTCCGAGACCCCAATCGCATCCCGATCGCGAACTCCATCACTGAGGTTATTGGCGGGCTGGTGCTTTGCAGTTGGCTGATCGGCGGGATGTGGTACCGGACCATATTCCATTTTTCGGGAATGAGCATCACTCTGGCTCCAACCTGGGAATATTTCTTCTGGAGCATCATTCTCCTGACGGTGATCGGCATGTTCGCTTCTGGCGTCAACCTGTTCAGGCCTTATTGGACATGGACGCGAGCCAGCGTGCGCCTGGTCACCGACTGCGCCGGCTCAGTCTTGTTCTGTTGGTTGATGAAGGCGAATATTCTGGCTTCCATCAGCGTGGCAAATGTTCCCGAATCCAAGACCGCTCAGGTCGCGAACGCAATCAACTGGTGGTCGGCGAAGATGTTCCCTGTTGCGGTTGTGGCTTGCGTGGTGATCCTGGGCTTCGATGTCTATCGCATACTCCGTATCCGCATGAGGGACGGCCATTCCGGCGTGCTGAATGCGGCTTCGGGCGCCTGCTGAGCGAGTGGTGCAATGCTTTACGAGATGATCGCTTCGGCCTCGATCTCCACCAGCATCTTCGGGTCAACCAGTGCTGTAATCCCGATCATGGAAGTTGCCGGGCGAATATCGCCGAAGAACTCGCCATGAGCGCGGCCGACTTTCTCCCAGTCGGCGATGTTAGTCACATACATTCGAGTGCGGACCACATCCTTTAAAGTGGCGCCGCTTTTCTCGAGAGCAGACTGAATGTTTTTCAAAGTCTGGGTTGCCTGCGCGTACACGTCGCCCGCAATGATCTTTCCGTCCGGCCCGGTCGCAGTTGTTCCCGAGACGTAAACCGAATTGCCGATCTTGACGGCCCGCGAGTATCCGACCACGGGCTCCCACGGAGTGCCACTCGAAATATTTATTCGCTGCATCAGTTTCGTTTCTCCTGTGCATGGAGGCTTACGTGCCTCGTCGAGCACTTTCGTACAGCAACTACTGAATAGATTGTTTTGTCCGCCTGTAGATTCATCAATGCTGTCCAGCATTTACCGGAAAGTCTTCTGTTAGCAGCCGCGACCGTACTCTGCCAATAGCGCGAGAGGAGAAACCTTCTGAGCCGCACGGGTTTCTAATGAAGTGAAAATCGAAAGCGGGCGACTTACGGAAGTCACTTGTTTTCGGGTTACGGTTGGTTTAAACATCGCGAATCCGGCTGTTGACGCGTGTTTCGGAGGCTTACATGATTTCCGACGATCACCCGCTGCAGAAGCTTTTTGTGGAACTGGTGGGAAGGCATTACGCTCACGAAATTGGAATTCGCGATCCGGAGGTTGTTGGTTACGTCGCTCATTTGCTGACTGAGTTCTGCGACGCGGAACAGTTGTTCAAGCTGCGGAATGCCGCGGGAAAGCCGCTCTCGGATGTCGGCCAGATGCTCCTCGAGTCGGATGCGGTATTTGGGCCGGCGCCATCGTTCGATCGCGAACGCCAGGTGCGCAAACATATTGGCGACTACACGCTGTTCTTCACCGGCATGTTTCCCGAAAGCATCAATCATTTGCGCCTGCGGAAGAACCGGCTGGAAAGCTTCGTTGACTGGATGAAAGCGGGCAAAGAAAGCTATTACATCGTTTCGAAATTCGACTGTTTCGAATACACCAAAGTGGCGCCGCTGTTCGAGTGCCTGTCAGATCACTTCGAACAATGCGTGCACGGGTTGAACTGTGTCAAGAACGACCTCGAAGAGATGCAGCACCCCATCGTGAGAGGCAGCAGCGAACTGCTCATGTAGAGCTTGTTTTCACCACAAAGACAGCGGGGGCACAAAGAGACCAGAAAAAAGATTTTCCCTATGTCGTCCCCCTGATGAAAAGCTTTAGAGCGCGCGATAGAAGCTCAGGCCAGCATCCGCCTGCAACAGCTTTCGAAATCTGAGTAGACTGCCGAACTTGTCTCCTGGATCGAATCTCTTTTCGTGCTCCGCGATCACGGTTGCGGTCGTGCCGATTGCGGACTCCGCCAGCCTACCTATCGTCTGCTCATAAGCTTCGCGCATCGCGTAGGGCGGATCTAAGAAGATGTAGTTCGGCCTTGTGCTTCGCCGTTCAAGATCGGAAATGGCGCGAACGCTGTCCATTCTTAGGATCTCAAAACCGTCGGCGAGTCCAAGCGATCGCAAATTTTCCTGAATGACCTCCGCTGCTGGCTTCGAGGATTCCACGAAATAGACTTGGGCCGCGCCACGGCTCAAGGCCTCGATTCCGACGGCACCGGTCCCGGCAAACAGGTCAACCCAAATTGAGCCGCTGAGCGCCTCCGGGTTTCCCGCCGTCAGTACGTTGAACAAGGTTTCGCGCAGGCGGTCTGAAGTGGGCCTTATATCCATGCCGCGCAACGACCTTAAGGGACGACTCCGGTATTTTCCGGCGATGACTCGCATAACGGAAAGGTGCCCTACTCTGCGACCTCGAATGTCTTCACAATGACTGCGGTCAACAATGCTTTTAACCGCAGCGCGCGAAGAGAAAGGCGGGGTCGCAAGAAAACCTGCCGCTCACATGCTACGGCGGAATGCTGATCGAATTTCTTTCGGCCCGCTGCAAGAATTCTCGCCGAATGTATAAGATTACAGAAGACGCATGCGAAGCTGGTCCATACCCGCGGGAAAGATATTTGGAGTCGACATCCGGCTCCATCTGTCGTTTATCTTCGTTCTGCTGTTCGTGAGCGTGAATCCGCAAACCGGGCACGCACTGCCGAATCCCTGGCGCGGGGCCGCGCTGGGCGCGATCATCTTTGGCTCCGTCGTTCTTCATGAACTCGCCTACATTCTGCTCGAAAGCCGCTCTGGCGTGGCGCCACGGGCGATCGTGCTGTATCCCCTTTGTGGAGTCCGGATTTTTGATGAAACCCAGCCTCCGCTGCCGACGAACTGGAAGCGAACTGTAGCCATAGCCGCAACCGGGCCCATGGTCCATTTTGCAGTGGCGGGCATCGCCGGGATGTTCGTGGGTGTTTCACTGCCGCAAGCGCGTCTGTGGAGCGATCCCTTCATTAGCCCTGCAAATCTTCCTCACAGCCTGATCTGGATCAATCTCTGGCTTGGAATTATTCATTTTTTGCCAGCTTATCCGCTGGACGGCGGGCGCGTTCTGCGGGCAATTTTTGGGCTGTCTATGGACCCTTTGCGAGCCACGCGGAGGGCGATAAGCATCGGCCGCGGCTTCGGGATGGCCTTTATTCTGGCCGGCTGGTGGAACATGCCGCAGACCACATGGTTCTTTGTGATCGGTGTTCTGCTTTTTATTGCCGCGCAGATGGAAGACCGTTCGGCGGTGTTTCATTCCGTGCTGGAGACGGTCCACCTTGAAGACATCATGCTGACTGATTTCGCGACGCTCTCTCCTGCCGACACTCTGGAAGATGCGCTCGAAAAGGCCGTGCATTGCCTGCAGGATGATTTTCCGGTGATCCGCAGCGGAGACATGGTCGGGGTAGTGTCGCGGCAGAAGATTCTGCAGGCTCTGCGCACCGAGGGCAATGGCTACGTGCAGTCGGTCATGAACAAGATTTTCGACGTTGCGCCGAAGAGTGAATCGTTGTCTTCCGCGTTCCGCAAGCTCAGTGCACGCAATGTGAGCATTCTTCCGGTGGTCGAGAACCAGCAGCTTGTGGGGATTATCACTTTGCAGAACCTGATGCACTCGATGGCGCTGCTGGCGGAAACGCGCAAGCTGCGAAAAGCCGCCCTCGAGTCCTGACGCCCGTTCTAGAGCAGCATCTCCATAAAAACATCTGCCCGCTTGTAGGGAGAGGGTTCCAGCTTCGTGGGATCCAGGCGCCGAAATCCCATTGATTCATATAAGTGAATGGCGTTCGTCAGCCTGCTATTGGTCCCAAGCGTCAGTTTGTGCGCTCGCAGAGACCGGGCAGCATCAATAACACGCACTAACAGCGCTTTGCCGATTCCCTGGTTGCGAAGGTCTTCGCGTACCGCCATCTTCGCCAGCTCGTAGGAGCGCTCGCCGTTCACGATCAGGGCGCAGCAACCGGCAATCTCGCCGTCGAGCGACGCGAAGTAGATACGCCCGCCTGGCTGAAGGATGTGCTTCTCGGGATCGTTCAGGACCCGAAGGTCTTCTCCTTCGAAGGCAAAGTATTTCGCAATCCACTGCTCATTTAGCGCACGGAAGGCTGCGGCATCTCCGGCGCGAAATTCGCGGAAGGTAATCTGCAAAGTCGCCTGCATCTGGCACCTCTGATTGTCATTCAACGCCGCCCAGCATAAGATGTCCAATATATTGTTCGTATCTATTCATAGTTTATGAATATTAATCAAATTGAGCTTCGACATTTGCGATATTTTGTGGCGGTAGCGGAAGAGCTGCATTTCGGACGCGCCGCGCAACGGCTTCGGATGGCGCAGCCTCCGCTGTCGCAGCAGATTCGTAAGCTGGAAGAAATCATCGGACACCCGTTATTTCTCCGCACTTCCCGCAACGTAAAACTCACTGCCGCAGGCGAGGAGTTGTTGAAGCGCGCCCAGCAGACCTTGCGGAAAGTCACCGAAGACATGCACAGCACCCGCCGTGTGGGTCGAGGCGAAGTCGGCACACTCACCGTCGGGTACGTGCCTACTTTCATGCTCACCGTGTTCCCGCAGTTGCTGAATGACTACCGCAGGCAATTTCCGCATGTCGAATTGCGATTGCGCGAGTTTTATACCAGCGGACTTCTGCGGTCACTTCGCGAGGGCACTACCGATATCGGCTTCACTCGGGATGCCGGCATGGAAGAAGAGGGGCTGCACACGGAACTGTTGCTACCGGAGCCTTACGTTGCGGTCGTACCTGCAAATCACCCGCTGGCCAAAAGGCGTTCACTGCAGATCGGTGACTTGCGTTCGGAGCCATTTGTGCTTTTCTCCCCAGATGTCGGCAAGGGCGCATGGGAAAAGCTAGAGCGGTTGTGCCAGCAGGGAGGCTTCAGGCCACGCGTGATGCAGGAAGCGCCCCACTGGCTCTCGATCGTACGCCTGGTGGGGGCGGGTCTAGGCGTGACCATAGCTCACGCGTGCGTGCAGAAGATCACGGATGAAGGGGTGCGATGTCTGGCCATCCGAGATGCAAAGATTGCCAGCCACCTTGAACTGACTCACCGCAAGGAGGCACTTACGGAATTGGAAGTCAGCTTTCTCGCGCTCGCCCGACAGGCGTTTCGAAATGCCGGAGATCAGTCAGCAGGTAAATCTGAATCTTAGGAACGGGTGCCTTAGAACTTGATTACCAGCCCGATGGCCGGCTCGGCCAAATGTCCCTTGGCGTGGGTGGAAAGACCGGCCTGACCAAAATTCGGCGCCTTGTAGATCAGCCCCCGATATTGCAACCGGACGCCAAGGAACTTCCAGAAATTGTAATCAGTACCTGCGCCGTAAAGGAACGCCAGCCCGGTTTGTTGCTTAACCGGGAATGAGGCCTGAAGGCCGTTAATGAAGGTCGTGCCCGGGCTGAAGCGAAGTGCGCCCGCGCCGGCAAACAGAAATGGCTCCCAGTGAGCGGTGTGCATGGGGGTCAAAACATAGTCACCGCTGAACTCTGTGATTCCGGTCGAAACGCGGAAACTGTTGGGCGCATCGGTGTATTCCTGCGAGTTCATGATGTGACCAATGTTGAGTTCCAGCCCATGCCAGTGATTCAGGCGCCAGCGGACACTGCCGAACTCTTCAGCCGAGTTCGTCGGCTTCAGCGTCAGCGTGCCGTTCGAGGAAGTAGAGCTCTTGCTCGAAACTGCGGCTGCGCCGATGCTGATGTTGAAGCGTTCGACCTCCTGCGAAACGGCTAAGGACGCCATCGCCAAAATTATCGTAACCAATCTCAAGCTCGATCGCATTGCTTCCTTTCAAATCTTGAGTATGTCCGCACACAGCCACAGGCGGGCCGCCTGTGCTACACGAATTGCTATGCTTCCAGCCGGATCGACTTCGCCTGCTGAATTGCCGGAATTCCGCCCAACTCGCTCACAACGGATTCGGGAACGCTGCCGTCCACCTGTACCACCGCGATGGCTTCTCGTGCCGAGCCTGCGGGAGCTTCGCTGCGGCGGCCGAGCGAGAAGTTCGCGATGTTGATGCCGTGCTTGCCGAGAATGGTGCCGACCTTGCCGATGACCCCAGGCACGTCCTGGTTCCGCATATAAATCAGGTTCTGCTCGAGCGGCGCTTCGGCATCGATGCCGTCAACGTGCAGCAGACGTGGCGTATCCTCGCGCAAGACCGCGCCTTTGACCGTGTGGGTTTCCTGCTGCGTTCTGATCGAAATAGTCAGGACGCTGCCCGCGCCGCCGGTGGCCTTCGGCTTGCGCTCTTCCTTCACGGTAAGGCCGCGAGACGAGGCCAGGCTTGCTGCGTTTACCAGATTGGCTTTCTCCTGAACCGAGACGTTCAGAATTCCCTTGATGGCGGCGTTGCGGATCAACTCCGTCTTCCATTCCGTGATGTGTCCGCTGTAGCCAATCGAAATTTCTTCCAGTGAGCTGCCGCTGATCTGCGCAAGGAACGATCCCAGGCGCTCCGCCAGGGTGACGTATGGCTTCATCTCCTCGTATTCCTCGTACGAGACCGACGGCACGTTCACTGCATTCTGAATTACGCCGTGCTTGAGATATTCTTTCACCTGCAGCGCGATCTGATGGCCTACCGCTTCCTGCGCTTCGTTCGTCGACCCGGCTATGTGAGGCGTGAGTACCACGTTGTCCATCTTCTGCAGCGGCGAATCTTTGAGCGGCTCCTTCACGAATACGTCCAAAGCCGCGGAAGCCACCAGGCCTTCCTGCAAAGCGGCGGCCAACGCCGCTTCATCGATGAGTTCGCCGCGCGCGCAATTCACCAGGCGCACGCCCTTTTTCATCTTTCGCAGTGACTCGGCATTAATCATGTTTTGCGTCTGCGGGGTGAGACCCACGTGAAGGCTCAAATAGTCTGATGCGGCGTAGACCTCGTCCAGGGTGGCCAATTTGATGCCGTTGTCCTTGGCGATCGAAGCCGAAACGAACGGATCGTGGCCGATCAGTTCCATGCCGAACGCGCGGGCACGTTTCGCGACTTCGAGGCCGATTTTCCCCAGACCGACGATTCCCAGCGTCTTGCCGCGAAGCTCCGTGCCCTGAAGCGATTTCTTGTCCCACTTTCCGGCGTGCATGGACTCGTTGGCTCGCGGCAGAAAACGCGCCATGCACAGCATCAGACCGATTGTCTGCTCGGCGACAGCCACCGCGTTCGCGCCCGGCGTATTCATGACGGCGATGCCTTTGCGCGTGGCCGGCTCAAGCTCGATGTTGTCCACGCCGACGCCGGCGCGTCCGATCACTCTCAGCTTTGTGGCATTAGCCAGAAGGTTTGCGTCCACCTGCACGGCCGAGCGCACCATCAGGGCATCGGCGTCGGCGAGTTGGGCGGCCAAATTGCCGTTGAGTTGATCCGGCGTGATGACCGTCCATCCAGGCTCTTGCAGGAGTTTCAGCGCAGAAGAAGACATTTTTTCGGCAACTATGATTTTCATCTCAATGATTCCTTTACAAGAAAATGACAGCGTTCCGACACTCTGCGACCGGTGTGTTTCTTAAGATCTTCTTAACCTTAGCACTCCCAGGAGAAACAAACTTATGAAGCTACCAATGGTTCTGCTGCTCGCGATTGCATTGGCTGGCTGCGGCGGATATGGCAGTAAGTCCAACACCCCTCCGCAGGCTGGCACGGTACCCACTATTGCCAATCTGAATCCGCCCAATGTGGTGGCTAACAGCGGCCAATTTTCACTCATCGTGACCGGCACGAAATTCAGTTCGAATGCAGTCGTGAATTTCAATGGCACCCCGATGACGACAACCTTCGGGAGCGCAACGTCGCTGAATGCCACCATTCCGAATACAGCGATCGCGAATTCCGGAAACGTCCCAGTCACAGTGACGAACCCGGGCACTCCCGGCGGACCGTACGGCGGAGGCACGTCACCGGCTACATCGACGGCCATGACTTTCATGATCAATTAGTCGGATGCGATCGCCGAGAAATGCAACGGCGCGATATCCCTCAGCCAGCGCAGCCCACGTTACTGGGAGCCTGGGCTGCTTAAAGAGGGGGTGACCCCGCCCGAAGCTGGTCAGGGTGGGGTGAATCCGCCGCTTTAGCTCTTTGCCCCAGCCACTTCCGCAACTTCCCGCGAACGAGCGAACACTTCCTGGGCAGCGCGAACTGCGATGCCGTATTCCACTGCTTGATCTGTGACCGTCGCGAGTACGTGTTCCAGCGCAGCCAGGATTCCGATCGTGTCGAGAAAATCGTAATAGCCGATGTGCGCGATGCGGAACAGCTGTCCCTTCATGTCGCCCTGGCCGTTGGCAACCACCGCGGAGAAAGACTCGCGGAACTCCTTCACGATTTTGCCGGAATCGAGTCCCGCAGGTGAGGTCACAGCTGTGAGAGCCGCGCCAGGGCTTGAGGTAAACAGTTTCAATCCGAGCGCCTTCACTCCTGCGCGCGTCATTTCGGCCGCGAGTTCGGCATTGTCAACCAGAGCTTTTCGGCCTGCGGCAAGATCGCCGCTGCCCATCTGGCGGATGAAATCGAGTGCTGCGCCGAGCGCCGCAAATAGCGAAGTTGCCGGAGTAAATGCCGACTCGCCTTTAGCTGCGGCTTTGCGTTCTTTGCGGAAATCGAAGTAATAGCGCGGATTCTTCGCCGCTTCCATACGCTTCCAGGCGCGCTCGCTGATTGCGCAGTAAGCGAGGCCGGGAGGGATCATCAGCGCCTTCTGAGATCCGCCGATGATCACATCGATGCCCCATCCATCCACATCAAGATGTGTTGTCCCCAGGCCGGTGATGGCATCGACCACGAGCAGCGTGTCGTCCCCATTCCCCCGGACGAGCTTGGCGATGCCTTTCACATCATGACGCGCTCCGGTCGAGCTTTCGGTTGCCTGGACGTAGACGGCCTTTGTTTCCGGCGTGAGCCTGGCGCGCACCTCGTCGAGCGAGAATGTTTCGCCGTAGGGTTTCTCAACCAGATCAACCTGACATCCATAAGCTTTCGCCAAATCGCGCCAGCGTTCGCCGAACTTGCCGGCGGTAAGCACCAAAACTCGATCGCCGGGCGAGGTCAGGTTGGAGACGGAGCCTTCCATGGCGCCTGTCCCGGAAGAGGCGATGACCAGAACGTCGTTGGAAGTTCCGATGAAGTCTTTCATATCGGCCAGCACGCGCGTATAGAGCGCTTTGAAATCGGCGGTACGGTGATGGGCGGTGAATGCTGCCATCGCGTTCTGCGCGGCCGGCAGCAAAGGCGTGGGACCCGGGGTAAAGAGACGGTTCTTCAGCAGCATGGAATTAGTCCTTCTGAAATGAATTTGGGGGCACGCGAAAGGAACTTATTAGTGTATCGCGGAAGCAGAAGGGCGTGGATTGGGATTGGGAATGAGAGCTATCGGGAAAAACGATACGGCCGTCGTTCGTCGTACGCCAATCCCTCTTTGCAGATCGCAGCGTCCAGTTTTCACTTTGTCGTGTCCATCCTGGCACCGCCGCCCTGAGCAGGGGTTGGCGAACGACGTACGACGAACGACGCACGACGGGTTGTTATACTTCCCCCATGCCCCTGGTAGACCAAATCCAAAAAGACATTGTCACCGCCATGAAGGCGCGCGATGAGGCGCGGCTCTCGACTCTTCGCATGATGAAGACCGCGCTCATGAACAAGAAGATCGAGAAGATGGCCGATCTCGACGACAAGGAATCGCAGCAGGTGCTGAGCACGCTGATCAAGCAGCGCAAAGATTCCATCGAGCAATTCACCAAAGGCGGCCGCCAGGAGATGGCCGACAAAGAAGCTGCGGAGATAGCGGTGATCGAGGCTTATCTGCCGAAGGCCGCAAGCGAGGCGGACATTGTGGCGATGGTGAAATCCGTCGTTGCGGAGATGGGCTCGCCGACGATGAAAGACATGGGCTCGGTCATGAAGAACGCAATGGCTAAGTTCGCCGCCAAGGGTGCCCGCGTAGACGGGAAGGTGGTGAGCGAGGCGGTGAAGAAGGAATTGGAAGGAAAGTAGGATTTATGCCCCCGACCGTGAAGAACGGCAAGATCTGCTATGTAGAAGTGCCTGCAACCGACATCCAGCGCTCCGCCGACTTCTACAACAACGTATTTGGTTGGAATATGAGGAAGCGCGGCGACGGCGCGACCGCCTTTGACGATGCCATTGGCGAAGTCAGCGGGGCGTTCGTCAAGGGACGTCCGCCGGCATCTACGCCGGGCCTGATGCTTTACGTCATGGTGGACAGCGTCGAGAAGACCATCGAGTCAGTCAAGGCAAACGGCGGCGAGATCGTACAGCCGGTCGGCGCCGACACCCCTGAGATCACGGCGCGCTTTAAAGATCCGGGCGGCAATGTGATGGGGTTGTACCAGGAGCCGGCGAAGTAGGCTGCTGCGAGTGGAACCGGCGAGCTCCCTTCCCCGGACAGTCGAGCGCGGCTGTCCCAGATTTTTATTTCTCTGCCTGGAGCAGACGGTAGGCTTCGCTCTTTGAAATTCCCCGCTCTTTCGCGACTTTCTTCAGTCCGGATTTCTCATCCAGCTTTTCTTCCCGCATGATTTGCCCCACGCGATCACGAATAGAGATATTCACGAGACTAGATTTTTCGCCCGAAGCTGGCCCGATCAGCAGGACGATTTCTCCCTTGAGTTCGCCACGTGCTAGTACCTGAGCGAGCAGATCCGCTGCCGCACCACGGAGGAACTCCTCGTGAATCTTGGTCAGCTCGCGCGCGATGACGACTCGGCGCTCGGGACCAAAAGCACGGGCCATATCCTCCAGCGTTTCGCGAATGCGGTGCGGAGCTTCGTAAAAAATCTCGATCTGTTGCGATTGCCGAATTTGTTCCAGCTCGCGCCGGCGTGCGCTGCTCTTTGGCGGGAGGAAGCCACGGAAGGCGAACGACGCCACTGGCAGACCGCTCGCGACCAGCGCCGAAACGAAAGCCGCCGGGCCGGGAATTGGAATTACTGGAATGTCTCGCTCAATCGCCAATGCCACCAGCCGAAACCCTGGATCGTTGATTCCCGGTGTTCCCGCGTCACTAACCACTGCGATTCGCGCGCCCGCAGTGAGCTTCTCGATCAGCTCCGCGGCGCGTGACGCCTCGTTGTGCTGGTGGTAGCTGATCGTCGGCTTCTCGATTTCGTAATGGTTGAGCAGCTTTTGCGTCTGTCGCGTGTCCTCGCATGCGATCAGATCAACCTGCTTAAGCACGCGGATGGCGCGCATGGTGATGTCCTCAAGGTTGCCGATGGGCGTAGCAACGAGGTACAGGCCGGGCGCGAGTTCGGGCGGTTGTGGCACAGCCGGAGTGTAGCAAAGTAGTGTGCGGTGCGACCTTGAACCATCGGATCATTGAGGGATTGAGTGCTCTTGAACAGGATGTCAAATGGTTCAATCGCTCAATGACTTAATCCTGCTCTGGGTCTCTGTGCCTCTGTAGCGAACCAGGCTTTCTGCCTCGAATTTCTTCGAGTCGGTCGCGAATCTGTTTCTCCCGCCCTTCCTCTGTCGGCTGGTAGTAGACGCGGTCCCTCAAGTTGTCGGGGAGGCATTGCATGTCGGCTACTTTGCTATCCATGTTGTGCGCATATTGATAGCCTTTTCCATATCCCAGGTGTTTTACCAAGCCAGTCGGCGCGTTTCGCAGGTGGAGGGGTACTGGCTCGGCGGCAGTGCTCTCAACGTCCTCCTGAACGGCGCCATACGCTGTGTACAGCGCATTGGACTTCGGAGCCAGCGCAAGATAAACGACAGCCTGCGCCAACACGAGGTCGCCTTCCGGCATGCCAATGAAGTCGACGGCGTCGCGTGCGGCCATGCACAAGGCGAGCGCACTCGGATCAGCGAGGCCGATGTCTTCAACCGCCATTCGAACCACGCGGCGAGCAATGTAAAGCGGATCTTCGCCAGATTGCAGCATGCGGCCGAGCCAATATAGAGATGCATCGGGATCGCTGTTGCGGACGGACTTGTGCAGAGCCGAGATCAGGTTGTAATGCTCTTCGCCGGCCTTGTCGTAGAGCAAGACGCGCTTTTGCAGGGCATCCTGAATGATTTCCGTGGTGATCTCGGTTGTGCCTGATGAATTCACGAGCGCGGCGGCAACTTCGAGCACGTTATATGAGCTACGCGCATCGCCGCTCGAGTAGGCAGCAATCTGTTTGAGAACATCGTCGCCAGCGGAAAGCTTCATCTCCCCGAGACCACGCTCGGAGTCGCCGAGGGCGCCGCGAAGCAGGCGGACAATCTGCTCTTCAGTGAGTGGCTTGAGCACATAGACGCGGCTGCGCGACAACAGCGCGGAGATGATCTCAAAGGACGGATTTTCCGTCGTGGCGCCAATGAGTCGAATATTTCCTTTTTCCACGTGCGGAAGAAATGCGTCCTGCTGGGCTTTGTTGAAGCGATGGATTTCATCGACGAAGACGATAGTGCGGGTGCCGTACTGACGAGCGCGTTCGGCATCGGCCATCACCTGCTTGATCTCTTTGATCCCGGAGAGCACAGCGCTGAACTCGATGAACTCGGCGCGGGTCATACGCGCGATGATCTTGGCGAGCGTCGTCTTTCCAGTCCCGGGCGGACCCCAGAAGATCAGGGAAGAAATATCGTCGCGTTCAATCTGTGCGCGCAGCGGTTTGCCGGGTCCGATCAGATGCTCCTGACCGACAAACTCGTCAAGCGTGCGCGGGCGCATACGGTCGGCGAGAGGGCGGGATTTATCCGCTTGACTCTCTCCGCCCGGAATGGCTTGGAACAGACTCATTTCAGGAATTCACCACGGAGACACGGAGGCACAGAGAACACAATCGCACATCATCGTTACAACCGCTTCCAGGCAGAAATGCCTTTTCCACTCGGCGCCACCATCGTGAACCAGCCGTTTGAGTTAGAGATCGGCATAGAATTCGTGTATGAAAGCCGCGGTTCTCACCAATCCCGCTCCCATCGCAACATCACCGCTTGAGATCGAAGACGTTCCGACGCCTGATCCGCAGCCTGGGCACGTTCTGCTGCGAGTGCTTGCGTGCGGCGTTTGCCGGACCGATCTGCACATCGTAGAAGGTGAACTCGCGCCGCGCAAACCGCGGGTCATTCCAGGCCACCAGATTGTGGGTGAAATCGTTGCGGGAGACACCGCACCATGTGGGACCGGCGGCTCGCCTGTCCAGGTCGAGCGCAGCTCGACAGATGCCAGGAATCTTCGCCCCGGCGCCCGCGTCGGTGTCTCATGGCTCGGAGGAACCGACGGAACTTGCTTCTACTGCCGCCACGATATGGAGAACCTTTGCGACTTCCCAACCTTTACAGGGTATTCGGTCGATGGCGGCTACGCTCAATATGCGCTGGCTCGCGCCGATTTTTGCTATCCCATTCCCGGCAAGCTCGACAATCTGCATGCGGCGCCACTGCTGTGCGCGGGGATCATCGGCTTTCGCGCCATTCGCGTTGCCGGAGTCGAAAAAGGCGATCGCGTGGGACTGTTCGGCTTCGGCGCGTCCGCACATCTCA
>Ga0310811_10000860_pt1 | contig 39059 bp, 27 predicted proteins | sample YCmetagenome_FD_207642 | JGI IMG/M metagenome (GOLD analysis project Ga0310811, IMG submission 207642) | Soil microbial communities from experimental microcosm in Duke University, North Carolina, United States - YC | ecosystem: Engineered > Artificial ecosystem > Soil microcosm > Unclassified ... | reverse complement strand
CCCCGGAAACCCACGCCTTCGAAAAAAACATCCAAAAACCCCAACGCCTCCGCCTCGCCCAGTCCCGCGACCTGATCGCCAATTACCTCACTACCACCATCCGCAGCCTCCGCCGTAACAAAGGCTTCACTACCATCAACATATCCGGCCTCGCCATCGGCCTGGCCAGCGCCATCGTCCTCCTCCTCTGGATCAGGAACGAACTCTCCTACGACCAGTTCCATGTCAACCGCAACCGCGTCTATCTCGCGATGACCCGCGCCCCCCTCGACGGCCAGCTCGAGGTCGAACGCCGTACTCCCATGGTCATGGCCCCCGAGCTAAAGACCCGCTATACCCACCAGGTCGAAGAAGCCGTCCGCATCAACTGGGTCGGCGCCTTCATCCTCTCCAATGGCAGAAATCATGTCCAGACCGGCGGCTATCTCTGCGATCCGGGCTTTTTTCGCCTCTTCTCCGTTCCCCTGCTAGGCGGCGACACGGCCACCGCCCTCAGCACACCCCGCAGCATCGTGCTCACCGCGAGGATCGCAAAAAAACTCTTCGGCGACTCCTCCGCCCTCGGGAAGACCATCAGCGTCGACAGCATCAACAACTTCGTCGTCACCGCCGTCACCAAAGACCCCCCTTCCAATACCGCCTTCCAGTTCGACTATCTCATCCCCTGGTCCTATACAAAGGAGGTGCACTGGGAAGAACCGCTGTGGCAGAAGTCGACGATCTACACCTACGTTCTCCTGCGACCCGGCATCACCTCCACCACCGCCAACCAGGCCATGCGCATGGTCATCCACGACCACGCCCAGGAGACCCCCACAGAGCTCTTCTTCTACCCCCTGAGTAAGCTGCACCTATACGGCAGGTTTGTGGATGGCAAGCCCGCCGGCGGTGATATCGGCTTCGTGCGCATGCTCGCCGTCATCGCCGCCTTCATCCTGCTCATCGCCTGCATTAATTATATGAACCTGAGTACTGCGCGCAGCATCCGCCATGCCCGGGAAGTGGGCATCCGCAAGGTCATCGGTTCGGACCGGGCTTCCCTCATCGGCCGTTTCCTCGGGGAATCCCTTCTGCTCTCCGCAGTAGCCGGCACCCTCGCACTGGGCATCGTCGTCATTGCCCTGCCCTGGTTCGACCGTCTTGTGGGAACCGATCTCGCCATTCCCTATGCCGATCCCTGGTTCTGGCTCGGCGGCGCCGGCTTCATCGTCTTCACCGGCCTGCTCGCCGGCAGCTACCCCGCCTTCTATCTCTCCGCCTTCCGACCAGTCAATATCCTGCGTGGCCATTTCAAGACCATCCACGCCCTCGTGACTCCCCGGCGTATCCTCGTCGTCTTCCAGTTCGCCTTCGCCATCACCTTTATCATCTGTACCATCGTCATCTACCGCGAATTCGACTACGCGATGCATCGCAAGTCGGGCTACGACAAGAATGGGCTTGCCTTTGTATACGTGAAAGGCGATATCGGCAGGAACTACCCGGAGATCAGAAAGCAGCTGTTTGCCACGCACACCGTTACCACCATCACCCGGACCGACGCCCCCATCTCGGAGATCTGGGCCTGGAACGATAGCTATACCTGGCCCGGCAAGGATCCGCAGGATCGCGTCTTCTTCATCCAGTATCACACCGACCGGTCCTTCGCCGCCACCATGGGCCTGCAGCTGCTCTCCGGCCGCGATATCGACATCGAAAGATACCCAGCCGACACCTCCGCCGTCCTCCTGACAAAGGAATCGGCCCTGCGCATGGGGCTTCCAAACCCCGTTGGTCATACAATATCCGACCGCAGCCGCACCTGGCACGTCGTCGGTCTCATCAACGACTTCGTCACCGGCAGCATTTTCAACCGGACTCTCCCCATCATCATCCAGGGTACCCCCTTACAGGGTACCAACTACGGCACGCTAAGCTTCCGGTTCGATGAACGGGAGAACCGCGCCGAATGCGAAGCCAGGCTCTCCGCCATTTTACGGAAGTACAACCCCAACTATCCCCTGGAATATTTTTACGTAGACAAATACATGCAGGCAAAAGTGGAGGGCGACGCCCACTTCGGCACCCTCGCCGCGCTCTTCGCCGGCATGGCCATCTTCATCTCCTGTCTCGGTCTCTTCGGCCTCTCCGCTTATATGGCCGAATCCCGGCTAAAGGAAGTAGGCATCCGCAAGGTCTTCGGCGCCTCCTTCATGCGGCTGGCCACCCTGCTCTCAAAGGACTTCCTCGTCCTGGTCATCATCGCTTTTATTATTGCCAGCCCCGTGGCCTGGTGGTTCATGCGCCAATGGCTCGACGGCATCCCCTATCACGTCGACATGAACTGGTGGATCTTCGCCCTCACGGGCCTCCTCTCGGTCATCATCGCCATCGGCACCGTCGGCTACCAGGCGGTTCGTGCGGCCCTTACCAACCCCGTCCTCATCCTCCGCACAGAATGAACGGCCGGCAGCCGCTTCACCACAGCCCTGTAACATTCCGATGATCGCCGCGACAAAGGAAGAAAACCAAACTCCATGTCCTGGTTAAAAATAGCCTGGCGCCACCACCGCAACAACCGCCTCTATACGCTCCTCAACCTCTCCGGCCTCGCCATCGGCATCGCCGCCGCCCTCCTCATCGGCCTCTGGGTCCACGACGAGCTCGCTTTCGACAGCATCCACACAAACTATAGCCGCATCGCCCGCGTCATGGACAACCAATCCACCGACGGCGGCATCACCACCACCGACAAGCTGCCGGCGCCCCTTGCCACCCTTCTCCGTAACCAATACCCTGCCGACATCCCCCACCTCGCCCTGTATTATCCCAACTTCCGGCACATCCTCACCGTCGACAAGGAACACTCCGTCGCAGCCGTCGGCTCCTGGGTCCAGCCCGATCTCCCGGTCATGCTCACCCTCCCCATGATCTCCGGCTCCCGCCAGGCCCTCACCGATCGGGAAAACTGCCTCATCTCCCAATCTGCCGCCCGCGCTCTCTTCGGCTCTGCCGACCCGATGGGCCGCACCATCCGCGTCGACAATAATGTCGAAGTTAGGGTAGGGGGTGTGTTCGCCGATATCCCCGCCGGCTCTACCTTCCACGACGTCGACATCTTCCTCGCCTGGGACAAGGCCGTCGACGAAATGCCTGGCATGAAAGACTACGCCAATGCGTGGGACGCCCCCGGGTTCAACATCTACATGCAGCTCGGCGATCACGCCAACATGGCCCGCATCAATGGTAACATAAGGAATATCATCGCTGACCATACGCACAACAAAGGAGAGACGATCTTCCTCCAACCCATGAGCGAGTGGCATCTCTATGGAGAGTTTGCCAACGGCACTGCCGTCGGCGGCCGCATCCGTATCGTCCGCCTCTTCGCCGGCATCGGCCTCTTCGTTCTCCTTCTTGCGGGCATCAATTTTATGAACCTCGCAACCGCCCGTAGCGAAAAGCGGGCAAAAGAGGTCGGCGTTCGCAAGACCATCGGGTCTGCCCGATCCCATCTCATCCTGCAGTTTCTCGCCGAGGCCGCCGCGATGACGTTCGCCTCCACCGCCCTCGCCCTCGGCGCCCTTTGGCTCATCCTGCCCTTCTTCAACTCCCTCGCCGGGAAAACCCTCCGCATCCCATGGACCAACCCCGTCTTCGGCATGTTCATTCTCGCATTCATCGTCATCGTCGCCTTGCTCGCCGGCAGCTACCCCGCGTTTTTCCTCTCCCGTTTCAAACCCGTGGAAGTCTTAAAGGGAACCGCAAGATTCGGAACGAGTTTGCGCGCCGCGCTCCCACGCAAGATCCTCGTCGTCGTACAATTCACCGTCTCCATCAGCCTCATCATAGCCACCCTCCTGGTAGGTCGCCAGATCGACTTCGCCAAACACCGCCCTGTCGGCTATTCCCGCGCCGGCCTGATCAACGTCGGCAAGAACACAAAAGATCTCTATGACGCCGACTACCAGTCCCTCCGCAACGACCTCCTCCGCACCGGCTTCGTCGCCAATATGGCCGAATCGGCAACGCCCCTCACCGAGGCGCCGGATGCCGTCGCTGGCGATATCAGCTGGGAAGGCGCCGACCCCAATGCCAGGCCCACCTTCTCCTATCTCGGCTTCACCGCCGAATACGGCCGCACCATCGGCTGGCAGGTCCTCGCAGGCCGCGACTTCGATGCAGCCCTCAAGACCGACTCCGGTAACGTCATCATCAACGCCAGCGCCGCAAAGCTCATCGGCTTCCCCCAACCGGTCGGTAAACAGGTCCGCCTCGGCGGCCGTTCAAGGATCATCATCGGCGTCGTCACAGACCTCGTCATGAGCTCCCCGTTCCAGAACGTTCAACCCGCCTGCTATTTCCTCGCGCCCGGACAGCAGAACAATAACATCCTCATCCGCATGCAACCCGGTCGATCTATGCAGGATGCACTCGCTGCTATCGAAACCGTTCTAAAAAAGTACAACCCCGAAAGCCCCTTTGACTATCGGTTTGTCGACACCGACTATGCACAAAAATTTGCCGACGAGGAACGCGTCGCTGCGCTTGCCCGCATCTTCACCGTGCTCGCGATCATCATCTCGGGGCTTGGCCTCTTTGGCCTTTCCGCATACAGCGCCGAACAACGCACAAAAGAGATCGGCGTCCGAAAAATCCTCGGCTCTTCCGCCTTCCGCATCTGGCAGCTCCTCGTCTTCGACATCCTGCGTCTCGTCGCCCTCGCCGCCGCCGTCGCCGTTCCACTCGCCGCTGTCTTTATGCATAAATGGCTCACAAGCTACACCTGGCGCATCCCCATCGGCTGGGATGTCTTCGCCCTCTCCGGCGGGCTGGCCCTGGTCATCGCTGTCGCAACAGTCAGTTATCACGCAGTGCGTGCGGCCATGGCCAATCCCGCCTGTAGCCTTCGAAGTGACTAACGGCCGCTTGGCCATCAGCCGGCGCCAATCCGCACACCGCCTGTATCAAACCCGAACAACACAAAAACAAGCCAAAAAAGCAACCCGCTGTCCAACAATCCCGTAGAAATCTGGCACCCTCTTCGATGCGGATTTTCTATGCTACACAACTACCTCAAAATTGCCATCCGTAATCTTCTTCGCAACAAAGGCTTCTCCGCCATCAATATCAGCGGCCTCGCCATCGGAATGGCCAGCGCACTTCTGATCCTCCTGTGGGTTCAGAACGAACTTAGCTTCGACCGATGGTATCCCAACACTACCCGCCTCTACAAGCTATATAACCGCGATCATATCCAGGGCAGCCTCCAGGCCTGGCCCAACACCCCCAAGGTCCTCGCCCCCTATGTCAAAAAAGATTTCGCCGCCGTCGAAGATGTCACCCGATACCGCAACGTCGTCTATCTCCTTTCCACCGGCGACACTCGCCTCAACGCCAGCGGCGCCTGCGCCGACAGCGGCTTCCTCAAAATGTTCGGCCTCCCGCTCGCAAAAGGGGACGCAACCCATGCTCTCAACACCCCCTCCGGCATCGTCCTCACTCAGCACCTGGCCAAAACCCTCTTCGGGAACAACGACCCCATGGGAAAGACAGTTCGGATCGACAGCAACAATAACTTCACCGTCACTGCCGTACTAAACGATCTCCCCGCCAACACCTCGTTCGAGTTTGATTACCTGCTTCCCTGGTCCTTTATGGCCCGCTACAGCACCGACAACGAACAATGGGGCACCAATTCCGTCTATACGTTCGTATTGTTAAAACCCGGTGCCTCGCAGCCCGCCTTCGACCGGGAGATCAAAGAAGTGTCGATAAAGCACTCCGGTCACCAGGTCACTGCCGAGGTCTTCACCCAGCCGATGAGCCGGCTGCATCTCTATTCAAAAAGTGAGAACGGCGTCCTCGTTGGCGATCGTATCCATATCGTCCGGCTCTTTACCCTCATCGCCGGCTTTATCCTCCTCATCGCTTGTATCAACTTCATGAACCTCTCCACCGCCCGCAGTGAAAGACGCGCCCGCGAGGTCGGTATCCGCAAGGTCGTCGGCGCCTTCCGCGGCTCCCTCGTCGGGCAGTTCATCGGCGAGAGCATCCTCATCGCCGCGCTATCCTTCGCATTGGCCCTGCTGCTCACCCATCTCACCCTCGACGCCTTCAACCAGCTCGTCGGCAAGCAACTCGAGATCCAGTTCGACAACCCCGCCTGGTACATCTTCGCCATTGGCTTCGTCGTCTTCACCGGCCTCGTCGCCGGCAGCTACCCCGCTTTCTATCTCTCCGCCTTCCAACCGGTAAAGGTTCTTAAAGGTTCTTTCCGTAGGGTCCACGCCCTCATCTCAACGCGCAAGGTCCTGGTCATCCTGCAGTTCAGCTTCGCCATCATCCTGATCATTTCCACGCTGATCGTAAGACGCCAGATCCAGTTTGCCCAGGATCGGGATACCGGGTACGATCGCAATCATCTCGTCTACACCTTCAACCAGGGCGATATCCCACAACACTATGAGGCCATCAAGCACGACCTGCTCGGCAGTGGCGCCGTCATCAGCATGAGCCGCTCGCTGAGCCCCATCACCCAGCACTGGTCCGACGGCTGGAATTACTCCTGGGAAGGATGCACAGAGGCGGACAAGCGCATCGATTTCGTCAACCTTAGCAGCGACGTCGATTTTTGCAGGACCATGGGCGCCACCCTCCTCGCCGGCCGGGATATCGATATCTATAAATATCCCACGGACTCCAGCGCGGTCATGCTCAATGCCACCGCCGTCCGAATGATGCGGATAAAAGACCCCGTCGGTTTGACCATCAGGAACGACGACGGCGCCAGCTTCCACGTCGTCGGGGTCATAAAGGACTTCGTCCTCGAGTCGCCCTATGGGAACATCGCCCCCATGCTCATCTTCAACAGCGGCACCTTCTTCCAGGTCATCCACATGAAGCTCAACCCCTCCTGGCCCGTCGCAGCAAATATGGCGCAGCTTGAAAAGGTCTTCCGGCAATACAACCCGCTATATCCGACACCCTTCCTTTTCGTCGATGAATCCTACGCCGGCAAGTTCAGGGCGGAGCAGCAGATCGGCACTCTCGCCGCCCTCTTCGCCGGCCTCACCATTTTTATTTCCTGTCTGGGCCTCTTCGCCCTGGCGACCTATATGGCCGAGAACCGTATCCGCGAGATCGGCGTCCGCAAGGTCCTCGGCGCCAGCGTCACCGGCATCACCGCCATGCTCGCAAAAGATTTCGTCTGGCTCGTCCTTATCGCCTTCCTCGTCGCCGCCCCCGTGGCCTGGCTCGTCATGGATCAATGGCTGATCAATTATACGTATCGTATCCCCATCGGCTGGGACATCTTTGCCCTCGCCGGTGGTCTCGCCCTATTCATTGCCGTTGCCACGGTGAGCTATCAGGCAGTGCGCGCTGCCATCGCGAATCCCGTAAAAGCGTTGCGCAGCGAATAACCATGACCTTGGCATCTGAAAGCTTTCGGGCCCTTGCACGGTCAACCAAAAAACCCTATTTTGTCCCTATGAAAAACCGTACCCATACCCTCCTCCTGGCACTCGCAACCCTCGCCGCCTGCCACACCACCCCAAAAACAACGCCGACCACAAACCCAAAAAACCACCTCGAAGGCTATCCGAATGGCAGCCCCGCCGTCCAGGCCTACAGCCGCTATCTCACCACCCTCGACACGACAGACCTCTCGATCTCCCAACCCGCGTACCGCGAATTCAAACGCCTCTTCACCGGCCAGCCCGCCGAAGCCGGCGACACCGGCTTCATGCTGTTCTATAGCCTTCTCCGTCATCTCAACACCGACACCCTCGCGGTCCAAAGACTATTGGGCTCTTATCCGCTGGACACCCTCGCCGCCGCCGAAGAGCTCGACGAGCCCTTATCCCCGCGGCATAAAAAAGCCCGCCAGACCCTGGCGGACAATTTCTTTATCGTCCACGAAGATGAGGGAATGGGGTATCTCTTGCCCGGCTGGCGGCTGATGCCCCGCTATTTCGATAAGTATGTAACCCCAACAATGAAGGAAGTCTTCACCCAAAGCGCAAAAGATGACAAGGAAGGATTTCAGAACGACGCCGGCCTCACGATGGAACCCCGGCAGCTCGCCGCCCGCACCGTCTGGTGGGAAAACTTCATGGCCCGTCATCCCAATCACGTCTACTTCGGATGGGCCAAAAGCAACTACAATACGTTGTTGTATGTGATGGTTTCCGGCATGAGCAACACACCCGTTACCGACTTTGACAGCGCGGACAGAATCACCCCCTTTTTCGATACTGCCTACCAAATGATCCGCGATTCCTTCCCCCGTTCCCGCACCAACACCGTGATCGCCCCGTACTGGCAGGCTATCCTGGCAAAGGACACCGTCACCCAGAACAAGATCCGCGATAGTCTGCCTTCTCTCTGAGCACAGGACCTGCCAATCTCCCTGGCCCGGTCAATTCGCTTGCAATCCTCACCGATGCCTTCGGCATCTGGCGGGGCCAATGATGGGAGACCTTCGTCGGAGCTGCGTTGACACGCTCCTCCTCGGTCGCAACCTTCGCTACGCTCGGTTGTGGCCATTGACCCGTGGCCGGCTACGCCACCCGCGCCGCCTCCCAACCGATAATAGCCTGCTTGCGCGTCGCACCCCAATGGTATTGGCCCGACTGCCCATCGCTCCGGATCACCCGGTGACAAGGAATGAGAAAGGCTACCGGGTTGGCGCCCACCGCCGACCCTACCGCCCGCACCGCAGACGGATGATGAATGCTGCCCGCTACCTCCGAGTAAGTTGTCAGCCCACCCATCGGCACCTTCAACAAGGTCTCCCAAACCTTGATCTGGAAAGGCGTCCCCTTCAAATGCAGCTTGATCTCCTTCGGCCGGCTCCAGTCCTGTGAGAAGATGGCCAACGCCTCCTCCTGCCAGCCGTCCGTTGCCGCATGATACTGCGCATTCGGGAACTGCTCCTTCAGTAAATCCAGGGCCGCCGCCTTACCCTCATCCGCAAACGCCAGGTAACAGACCCCCTTGTGCGTCGACGCGACCAGCAACAGACCAAATGGACTATCGGCAAACCGGTAATTGATCGGCAGCTCCTCTCCACCGTTCTTATATTCCCCCGGTGTCATCCCCTCGATCTTGATGAACAGATCGTGCAATCGTCCTGTGCCCGACAGCCCGGCCTCGAAGGCCGCGTCGAAAAGCGTTGCACCCGAACCCAGCACCTGCTTGGCATGTCCCAGCGTCAGGTATTGCAGGAATTGTTTTGGCGTTACGCCCGCCCATTCCTTGAACATCCGCTGGAAATGAAAGGGGCTGAGATGCACATGCTCCGCCACCTGCTCCAGCGATGGCTGGTCCTTGAAATTTGCTTTGTAAAAACCGATCGCCTCGGCTATTCGGTTATAATTGATCGCTGCTTGTGTTTCCATGATTATTTTTATTTTCTACCCAAAATTACCGGGCCGCCGCCGTCCATGAAACCCGGTTCTTGCGCAATTGCCGTCCCAAGAAATTCACTCAATTTACCAATTTCCCCGCTGCGGCCATCACAGCCATCCTCCTGGTCGAAACCGCCGCCATCCAACCCACTGGCGACTGATCCGTCCCGGACACTCCAAGTATCAAAACCGAACACCCCAACCCCGCAAACCACCCTCAAGCCACTCACTCCCAATAAGATATAATCTTGGCACCCTCTTGGCTCAAACACCCCGACAGCCAAAACCATCCCCATGCTCAAAAGCTATCTGAAGACAGCGCTCCGGTTCCTGTTGAAGAACAAGACCTTCAGCGCCATCAACCTAATCGGCCTCGCGGCCGGCACCCTCTGCTGCCTCTACATCGTCCTCTATGTCGTCGACCAGTACAGCTATGACAAACACCATGAAGGCGCCGAAAATATCTATCGCGTCACCACCACCGTCTCCCAGAAAGGAGGCAATCATACTAACTCTACTACCTCCCCGCCCGTCGCCGCGGCCATGAAAAAGGAATTCGCCGAGGTCGCGACTTTCACACGCGCGATCCCGACGCTTGGCGGGTCGCAACACCTCCTCGCTTATAAAAACCGTTCCTTCTACGAGACAAACGCCTTCTTCGTCGACTCCACCTTTTTCGACGTCTTCACCTATCATTTCACCAACGGCAACCCCGGCAAAGTCCTCTCCCCAGCCTACTGCGTGGTACTCAAAAAAGACGTCGCCGACAAACTCTTCGGCAGCGAAGACCCCATCGGTAAAACCATCGTCATCGACAACGCCTACGGTAAAAACAACTTCACCGTCACCGGTGTCGTGGATGAAAGCCTCGGCAAATCGCATCTCCAGGCCAATATGTTCATCAAAATGAACCCCGGCGGCCTCGGGGACGATCTCCTGCAGAACACCCACTGGGCCATCAACAACTTCACCTGGTCCTATGTCAAACTGCAGCCCCACACCGACCCCGTCCAACTCCAAAGGAAATTCGCCGCCATGATGGACAAATACGGCGCACAGGAACTGAAGAGCCATGGCCTGACAAAGGTCCTCAATCTTCAACCCATCACCTCTATCCATACGACGGCTGGCTTTGACAACGAACCAACCCCCGTCGCAAGTCCCAGCTTTCTCGGCATCCTCATTCTTGTCGCGGCCCTCATCCAACTCATCGCCTGCATCAACTTCATGAACCTGTCGACTGCCCGAGCCTCCAACCGCGCCAAAGAGGTCGGTGTCAGAAAAATCGTCGGCGCCGGTCGCAATAGCCTGGTCCTTCAATTCCTCGGCGAATCCTTCCTTCTCACCCTCATCGGCGTCGCCATCGCCCTGCCGTTGCTCGCATTCTGTCTGCCCTGGCTCAACGAGATCACTCACAGCTCCGTCAGCCTGCACCTGCTGCTCGGCACCAACATCTGGCTAATGCTCGCCGGCATCGTGGTCCTCACCGGCCTGCTCGCCGGAAGCTACCCGGCCTTCTATCTCTCCGCCTTCCAGGCCATAAAGGTTATCAAAGGCAACTTCACCAGCCACATCTCCGCCGCGGGTCTTCGCCGCTCCCTCGTGGTCTTTCAATTTGTATTGTCCATCGTCCTCATCAGCGGCATCGTCATCATTCATAGTCAGCTCAATTATATAAAGACAAAGGACCTTGGCTTCAGTGCCAATCAAGGAATAATCATCGGCTTCCACCAGGACGAGACAAAGGCAAAAATGCCGCTTATCGCCGCGGAGTTCCGCCGTCTCGCCAATGTCAAAGCCGTCAGCCAGACTAACGGCTATCCCGGCCAGACCGGCTACCATGATTGGGGCGTCTGGCTCGCCGGCGGCGACCAGGCCAACGCCATCGACCAGTCCAATATCGCCTCAGACGAACATAGTCTCAACGCGCTCGGGATCCAACTTCTCAGCGGCCGGGACTTCCACTACCAGGACTCCGGTTCCGTCCTCGTCAATGAAACCCTCGCCCGTCGCCTCAACCTCAACCCCGCCAGCGCCGCCGGCACAACGCTTTACAACGGCGATGGTCAAACCGTCAAAATAGTCGGCGTCATGAAGGACTTCAACTACCGGACCCTGAAGGCCGCCATCAATCCCTTCATGATCCTTTATGACCCCAAGAGCGGTATGGATCATCTCATTATCCGGGCAAATACAACCGACTATCCCGCGCTTCTCCAACAAATGGAAGCCAGTTGGAAAAAGATCCTGCCCTCCACACCTTTTGACTACGCCTTCCTCGACGAACAGGTGCAAAAACTCTATACCGCGGATGTCACGCTCTCAAAGATCATCAACTCTTTTACGCTCATGGCCATCCTCATCTCCAGCCTCGGGCTCTTCGGCCTCGCCGCCTTCAGCGCCGAACAGCGTCGCAAGGAGATCGGTATCCGCAAGGTGCTGGGCGCCAACACCCGCGGCCTCGTCCGCTTGCTATCCCGCGACTTCCTCCGCCTCGTGGCCATTGCCTTTTGCATCGCCACCCCCATCGCCTGGTGGGCCATGAACAAATGGTTGCAGGAGTTCGCATTTAAAGTTACTTTGTCCTGGTGGATGTTCGCCCTTGCCGGCGGGCTGGCTTTCCTCATCGCAATTTGCACCGTCAGCCTGCAGGCTGTCAAAGCCGCGCTGGCCAACCCCGTGGAATCATTGCGTCGCGAATAGCGTCGCTCCGCGCCGCCGGCCTCAAAGCGAATAGTGCTTCGAAAAAAGATCATCGCAAAATAGGTAGCAATATGCTCAAAAACTTCATCAAGGTCACCCTCCGCACGCTCTGGCGTCGCAAAGACTTCTCCGCCATCAACATCCTCGGCCTCGCCATCGGCATGGCCGCCGCTATGCTCATCGGCCTCTGGGTCAGCAACGAGCTTAGCTACGACCGGTGGTATACCAACACCGATCGCACCTATCTGCTTTGCACCCGCGAAGACTATGGCGGTAGCCTGCAGGTATGGACCCGGACCTCTACCCTCATGGCGGCCGATCTTAAACAGAACTACGCCGAAGTCCAGGATGCCGCCCGCTTTCGCTCCGTCTACTTCCTCGTCTCCCACGACGATAAACACTTCAACCCCGGCGGCGCCTTCGCCGACTCCAGCTTCCTGAAGATATTTTCCTTTCCCATGCTCCAGGGCGACCCCAACACCGCCCTGAATACCGATCGGGGTATCGTCCTCACCGCCGGCCTGGCCAAAAGCCTCTTCGGCAAAGAAGACCCCATGGGAAAGATCGTCCGCATCGACAGCGCCGACATCTTCACCGTCACCGGCGTGCTAAAAGATCTCCCCAACAACACCCAATTCACCTTCCAGTTCCTCCTCCCCTGGAACTATCTCGATCGCCTGAAATGGGACTTGCCCAACTGGAATTCCACCGCAGCACCCACCTATGTCCTGCTCAAACCCGGCGCCCGCCAGCAGGCCTTCGACGAAAAGATAAAGCACATCACCGCAAAGCATGTCACGGAGGGTAAGGGACTCACCCGGGAAACCTTTACGCATCCCATCAGTCGCATTCATCTCTACAGCAAGGACGTCAACGGCCAGCTCGTCGATGGCCAGATCAGGACCGTCCGGCTTTTTATAATTATTGGGGTGTTTATCCTGCTCATCGCCTGCGTCAATTTTATGAACCTGTCAACCGCCCGCAGCGAAAAACGCGCAAAGGAAGTCGGTATCCGCAAAGTCGTCGGCGCCCGGAAAGCTTCTCTCATCGCTCAGTTCATCGGGGAAAGCGTCCTTCTTACGGCTGTCGCCTTTGTCCTGGCCCTGGGCATCGTCCAGCTTAGCCTCAAGGCCTTCGACAGCATCATCAATACGCCCCTCGAAATTCAGTATAGCGATCCCCGTTTCTGGATCACAGCTGCTGTCTTTATCCTCTTCACCGGCATCATCGCCGGCAGCTATCCTGCCTTCTTTCTCTCAGCGGCAAGACCCGTAAAGGTTCTCAAAGGCAGCGTCAGCGCAGGTCCGCTCACTCCCCGAAAGATCCTCGTAGTGCTGCAGTTCACCTTTGCCGTGGTCCTGATCACGGGCACGATCATCATCCAGCGGCAGCTCAGCTATGCCCGCAACCGCGATACCGGCTACGATCGCGATCGCCTCGTCTACACCTTCAGCCAGGGGGGTAACTGGACACAGTATGAAAGCATAAAGCACGACCTCCTGGCCGGTGGCGCCGCCGTCTCCGTCACCCGTACCTTCTCGCCCATGACCCGCGCATGGGGCAATGTCACGGACCTGTCCTGGCCCGGAAGCACCCCCGATGACCGACGCCGCAGCTTTGTCCAATTCGAGGCCGACGCGGATTTCACCCGTACAACAGGGACAAAGATGCTGCAGGGCCGCGACATCGATCTCAAAGCCTATCCCACCGATAGCACAGCCCTCCTGCTCAACGAGGCCGCCGTAAAGGCCATGCGCCTCAACGATCCCATCGGCAAGATCGTCACCGACAAAGGCGGCGGCAACTATCACATCATCGGGGTGATAAAAGACTTCATCCTCGAATCCCCCTACGATCCCATCGCACCCATGCTGATCCAGGGCCTCCAATCTACCTATCCCGTCATCCACTACCGGCTCAATCCCGCGCTCCCCATCGCCGCCGCCCTCGCAAAAGCCGAGAAGGTGTTCCGGGAGCACAACCCGGATTACCCCTTCGAATATTATTTCGTCGACGAGTTCTATAACACCAAATTCCGCAATGAACAACAGGAAGGCACCCTCGGCACCCTCTTCGCCGGCCTGGCCATTTTCATCTCCTGTCTCGGCCTCTTTGGCCTCGCTACCTACATGGCCGAGAACCGCCGCAAAGAGATCGGCATCCGCAAAGTCCTCGGCGCCTCCGTGACCGGCATCGCCGCCCTCATCTCGGCGGATTTTATAAAGCTCGTGCTCATCGCCGTCGTCGTCGCCACTCCCATCGCGTGGTATGCCATGCACGTCTGGCTCCAGGGCTTCAATTATCGCATCGCCATCACCGGGTGGATCTTCGTAGCTTCGGGTACGCTGGCCGTCACCATCGCCCTGCTGACCGTCGGCTACCAGGCCATCAAAGCCGCCATCGCAAACCCGGTAAAAGCCCTGCGCAGCGAATAAAAGTAACGGTATGAAACAATTGCTGATCCCGGCGCTTATCACCCTGACGACCCTCTCCGCCGTCGCCCAGCCAAACGGCGCCGTCGTCATTGGAAAGACAGATACCATTCACTCACGCATCCTCAAAGAGGATCGGCCCATCCTCGTCCATGTTCCCGACGAAAGCAGCTCTTTCCCCAGCCAGCGCTTTCCCGTCGTGTACCTCCTCGACGGCGGCGCCCATTTCCCTTCCATCATGGGCATGATCCAGCAGCTGACCGAGGTCAACGGCAATACCCTCTTTCCCAATATGATCCTCGTCGGCATCCCCAATACCGATCGCCAGCGTGACCTTACCCCCACCCATGCCAAGTCGAGCCCTTATGGCGACAGCAACGCCGTCCGCAGCACCGGGGGCGGAGAGAACTTCACCGCCTTTATCGAGCGCGAGCTTATGCCGCACATCGACTCGCTTTATCCCACGGCGCCCTATCGCCTCTTCATCGGCCATAGCCTCGGTGGCCTCATGGTCATCAACACCCTGATCAATCACCCCAATCTCTTCAACGCCTATCTGGCCATCGACCCCAGCATGTGGTGGGACGACCGCAAGCTTCTCCGCCAGACCGAGACCGTGCTGGCGAAACAAAGCTTCAAGGGCAAAAGCCTCTTCCTCGCCATCGCCAACACCATGCCCGCGGGCATGGACACCGCCCGGGTGCGAAAGGATACCAGCAATGCCACGATCCACATCCGGTCCATCCTCCGGCTGAAGGACGAGCTGAAAAAGAACAAGGCCAATGGCCTCCGTTTTGACTATAAGTATTACGCCCATGACACCCATGGTTCCGTCCCCCTCATCGCCGAATATGATGGATTCCGGTTCATGTTCGACTTTTACAATCCGCCCTACGACCAAATGCTTTTTGATGACAAGTCAACCGCAGAGGCCCTCGTGACTGCGGTGAAAAACCACTACCGGCTCATCTCTGAAAAACTGGGCTATACGGTCCTGCCTCCCGAAGGGCAGATCAACAGCCTCGGGTATAACTATCTGCAAGGCGGCCAACTCGCCCGGGCCGCCGCCTTCTTCAAGCTGAATATCGAAAACTATCCCAAAAGCGGTAATACCTTCGACAGTCTCGGCGACTATTATGGCGCCATCGGCGACCACCGAAAAGCCGTCGACGCCTACACAAAAGCCCTTACCCTCTGCGACAACTCCGACACCAAAAAGAAGCTCGACGAACAAAAAGCAAGGATTCAGTAGGAACCCACACCATTTTTTTGTATCTTTTAAAGGTAAATCTTGCTATATGATTGCCTTGCCAAAACTCGTTCCCGCCACCGCATGGAACACCCTATCCCTCGCCATCGCGCGTGGAGAGACCAATCGCGTACAGGAAATTGTAGAAGAACGGCAGCTCGATGTCAACGCTTGCGTCGACACCACCTCCTGGATGCCCATCCTCATGGAAGCCCTGCTCTCCTATGGCTTTCCCACCGAGCACGATCGTCTCCCCCTGTTGAAGTATCTCCTGGAAAAAGGCGCCAACCCCAATATCATCTGCGCCCGTGGCTATAACTGTCTGCATATCGCGGCCCAGCAGGATCGATACATCTATGCGCTCGATCTGATGCTCGACTATAATGCCGATGTCAACATCGGCGACTCCGATGGGTCCAACATCGTTTATTGGGTAGTGCAGGGCTGGCTGCTCCGCCGCGAAGGCGCCGACCGGCCAACCTACCTCCGCGTGCTGGAAAAAATGTTGAACCTGGGCGCCGATCTGGACCAGGTCAACCGATATGGCATGAACACCCGCCGCTGGATCGAAGCCTCCTCCGCCGACGTCCAGGACCTCGTCGCCCGCTGGGAGGCCGGCAAACCCGCCGTGCACGCCGTCACTACCGTCCAGCCCGTCTTCCCCACCAATCTCCGCTACCCCGACCTGGTACGCGAGATCTGGGATCAGTACGTCCCCGCCGCCGGCGGTCCCGCCCACACCGTGCAGGGCGAGCTCCTTCGCGCCGTCGAACACCTTCGCGACGAAGCCCGCCACCAGGCCGGCGGCCGCCGCCCCCAAAGCTCCCACCGCAAGGCCAACAAAAGACAGGCCCTCTTCGTTCGCGACACCCTCCTCGCCTCCGGCCTCTTCGACTCCACCGAAAGCGACCGTATTCGCACCCACACCCAACGCCTCATCAAACCTACCCACCACACGCCCCCCGACGCCCTCTACGACGAGCTTGTCGACAACATCTGCGTCTTCTATTCTCGGCATCCTGAGCCGATCCCGCTCTAACCCGTGCTCTCGATAGCGATCTGCCGTATCGACGCATCCCAATGCCCCTTCGCCTCCGCCAACGCCTTACTCCCCTTCTTGAACGTCCAGAACTTCGCCTTCTCCGACGCACAATGAAAGGTCAGCGTATGCTTCCCAAGATCCGTAACATATAAAGCGGACCCGCAAACAGGACAGGTATAACGCACACTGTCGACTATCTGCTTGATTCGATCCAGATCATCCATACCATTAAAATAGGTCATCCGGCCGGCCAGGAACCCGACCCGATTCTCTTGAATAAATTAGGAATAAACAAAACGAAGAAAACCGCTAACCGCAGGAAGGTGGACCCCGAAGGAAAAGACAGGAGGCCCCGCGATCCACCGGAACCAAAGGCAACACATAGCCCGCACGCACCCGCGGCGCCACAACAGGGAGGATGCGGAAAGCCGGCCCGTCGAAAGCAAGACCTGCCGGCGAATGATAGCGCTTGGACACAGAAGACAGCACCTTGCCGTAGTGCACCCCAAAGTCGGTATGCCCACGATACCAGCCATGCCCGTTGTGCTGCACCCGGTATAGATCGCCGAACAGGCTTGTGCAGAGGTGGAACCGGTCCGTGAGCCGGTTGCCGAACAACACCAGCGAGCTTACCACCAGCAGGCACTTGAAGAACGCGCCCAGATATTTATGCCTTGTCGTATACATGCTTTAATACAGGCCACGGGACCACCAGCGCAAAAATACCACATTCCAGTAAGAAAGTTATGGCTTCGAGGCAAAACTGCCGTAACTTCCGCCTCACCGTTAAACGATTAACCATGAAAAATACACACACCGGACGGCGCAACTTTATCAAGTCCGCCACCGCATTCACCGGCGCAATGGCCGGTCTGTCCTTATTGCCCAACACCGGTTGGGCCAACGCCTTCACGGGCGCCCCCGAAAACAACGCCCCGGCGAAAAACGCCCCCGGCATCAACACCCCCGGGATCAAGGCCCCCGCTCGTCCCGCCAACGACCTCAACATCATCGGCCCCAAAGAAGGCTACAGCCCGCACATCGGCACCATCGTCTCGATGATGGCCTGGCTCCGCCCGCAGGTCATCAACTCCATAAAGAGCCTCACCGTCGAACAGCTCGACTTCCTCCTCGACGACAAAGCCAACACCATCGGCGCGCTTGCCTTTCACCTCGCCGCCACCGACGCCTTCTACCATGAGCACACCTTCAAAGGAGTCGAATGGGGGAAATGGGACAAGTCCGTCGACGACAAATTCGGCACCGCCATGGAGCTCGGCGAGGCCGGACGCAAAAAGATAAAAGGCAACAACGCCGATTTTTATATCAACGCCTTACAGGAGACCCGCGAGAGCACCCTCGCCGAGTTCAAAAAACGCGACGACAAATGGTTGCTCACCGTCGACGAGAAATGGTTTTGGGGACCCACCAACAACTATTGCAAATGGTTCCACGTCACCGAGCACGAATCTCATCACCTCGGGCAGATCAACCTGCTGAAAAGCCGTCTGCCCGGTGCAAAATCCAACAGTAATGGTTAAAGCCTGCTCTTTTCTCCCTGCCGCTACCCGGATCATCTATGACATGGGCTTGCAAGCCCATCTTCACGGCGTCACCTTCGAATGCCCGCCGGAAGCCCTTGCCGAAAAGCCAAGGCTCGTTCGTTGTATCATGGAAGGAAAGGATTACAGCAGCGAGGAGATCGATACCGTTTTTCGCACCGCAAAAGCGCAGGGTAGGAGTCTCTATTACGTAGAGGAGGAAACATTGCAACAGATCGCACCCGACCTCATCTTCACCCAGGATACCTGTGAGGTCTGTGGGATCGATACAAAATGTACCGCCGCCGCCGTCGCCCGCCTGCCACGCAGGCCGGAGATCATCCCCCTTACGCCCGGCAATCTGGATGACGTATACGCCACCGCCGTTACCATCGCAAAAGCCCTCGGCCAGGAAGAGGCGGCCTATAAATACCTCGCAAACGGGCAAAAACGCACCGCTGCCATCCTCGACACGCTGAGAGAAAAGCACATGCCCCTCAAACGCGTCCTGCTTTTGGAGTGGATCTCCCCCATCTACAACTGCGGCCACTGGATACCCTTCCAGATCGCCCAGGCCGGCGGTATCGACATGCTCAGCAACCCCGGCGGCGACAGCATCACCATTCCCTGGGAAAAGATCAGAAAGTACAACCCCGAGGTCATCGTTATCGCGCCCTGCGGCTTCCACCTCGATCGCGCCAGGCAGGAGCTGCATCTGCTCTCACAAAACGAAGGCTGGGAAGACCTCGCCGCCGTAAAGACAGATCGCGTCTTTGTAGCCGATTTCGATCTCTTCACCCAGCCCAGCCCCTCAACCCTCGTCGACGGCATCGAGCTGCTCGCAAGCCTCTTCCATCCGGATCTCTTCGAGGTGCCGGCGGCCCTCGAGCACAAGGTCGCCCGCTTCAACCCGGTCCCCGTCCCCTAAACTCAATGGCCATGCACAATATTGGTTTTGCCCTGATCGTCCTGACGGTCGCCGTCCAGGCCGCCGCCCAAAAACCGGCCGGCGGCGCCACAAAGGCCGCCGCCACAACCACCATCCACTACCAGGAAGACACCACCGACATCCCCAACCCCGAACGGGGCTTCTACATCCCCATCGGCACCAGCGCCGGCCACTTCAAACCCCTCGAAGCCGCCACCCTCATCCCGTTATTCCACACCGAACACCGGCAGGGCAAAGCGCACTATTCCATCCACTCCACCCTTATCCTGCGCGAATACACCCTCGACACCTTTCGATCGCAACCGCTAAGCCAGGCCTTCCTCGACGGGCTCGACCACGATCTCAGCGCCATCCGCGCGGCCGGCATAAAAGCCATCCTCCGCTTCGCGTACATCGACAAAACAAAGACCGGTGATTGCCCCGATATATACAAGATATGTCCCCCATACGGCGACGCCCCCAAGGCCATCGTTCTAAAGCACATCGCCCAGCTAAAGCCGGTCCTCCAAAAGAACGCCGATATCATTGCCGTCCTGCAGGAAGGGTTTATCGGCATCTGGGGGGAGAATTACTACACGGATTATTTCGGCGACCCCGGCAAGAACGGCCCCGGCCGTATCATGGACAGCAGCTGGAACGATCGCAACGAGGTCCTCGGCGCGTTGTTGGATGCGCTGCCCGCCGACCGGATGATCCAGGTGCGCACGCCGCAGATCAAACAAAAAGCCGTTGGCGGCCCCGAGGCCCCCATCGATACAAAGCCCCTCGCGCAAAGCGAGGCATACAACGAAAGTCCCGCCGCCCGCATCGGGTTCCACAACGATTGCTTCCTCGCGAGCCCCGACGACTACGGTACCTATTATGATTATGGCTCGTCCAACACACCGCAAAAAGAAGCCAACCTCCCGCTCCGGCAATATCTCGAACAGGACAGCCGCTATGTCGCCGTCGGCGGCGAGACCTGCGACGACGCCTTCAGCCCGCAAAACGATTGCGCACCCGCCGGCCACGCGGAACAGGAAATGGCCTCGATGCACTACAGCTTCCTCAACTCCGGCTATAACAATGATGTCAACAATGACTGGGATTCGCTCGGTTGCATGAGCAGCATCCGGCGCCGCCTCGGCTATCGCTTCGTCCTTAAAACCGGCCGGTTCCCCACAAGCGCCGCCGCAGGCAAGCCGTTCTCTTTCACGATAGCCCTCGACAATACCGGCTTCGCCTCTCCGTATAATCCCCGTCCCATCCTTCTCGTGTTCCGCAACAGATCCACCGGCCACGAGATAACAGTACCCCTCCACCCCGATCTCCGAACTTACTTCCCCGGCCCCATTACCCTCACCGGCACCCCGATCCTTCCCCACGACCTACCCGCCGGCGCCTATGAGCTCTTCCTCTCCCTGCCCGACAAATACCCCTCCCTCGCCGCCAACCCCGAGTATTATATCCGTCTAGCCAACCAGGGCGCCTGGGAACCCACCACCGGCTATAACCGCCTCGGCGTGTCCGTGTCGGTCCGGTAAGATAGGGCGTTCCCCTTCGGGTCGGGCTCTACGCTCCAAGTCCTCGCCCAGAACTTCGTCGGCGCTGCTTCGCCACGCGCCTCCTCGTTCGTACCCTTCGCTATCGCTCGGGTACGTCGGGCTCCGGGCTTTCCGCTGCGATCCCTAACGCAACCCCTAGGAAAAATTTCCTAGAAATATTTGATCGGTAGGAAATATTTCCTACCTTAGGATAACAAACACGCGTTATGCCATCCCTGCACAACATTCTCTTATCCGATGAAGCCGCCAGGGCCGTCTGCTGGACCCTCGTCCACTCCCTCTGGCAAGGCACCCTCGCCGCCCTCGTCGCCGGTGCCATCATCCTCACCACCCGCAAACGATCCGCCACCCTTCGCTACGCCCTCCTCTCGACCCTCATCGCCACCTTTATCCTGGGCGTGTCCGTCACCTTAACCCTACAGCTCAACTCCGGCCAACCCGAAAGGCCGATAGTCACACCCACGCTCACCCCAGCAGCGATCCATCAGCAGGTAACGGGGAAGATCTTGATAACTCCAACCACCCCTTCTTACTCCTTTCTCCAACAAACCAACAACTATCTCAATACCCACGCTACCGGCATCACCCTCGTCTGGCTGGCCTGCCTCGGCATACAGCTCCTTCGACTCGCCGGCGGGCTCTATAACATTCACCGACTCCGCCGGGATAGCACACCCGCGACGGAATACTGGACAACACAGCTGGCCGCTCTGGCCCGCCGCCTTCGCATCCGCCGCCCCGTCGCCCTCCTCCAGTCCCATTTGGTAAAAGCCCCGGCCGCGTTCGGCTTCCTGAAACCCGCGATCCTCGTCCCCCTCGGCTTCCTCGCCCAGCTACCCGCACACCAGGTCGAGACGATCCTCCTGCACGAGCTCGCCCATATCCATCGCAACGACTATTTCGCGAATATCTTATTGCACCTCACCGAAGCCATCTTCTTCTTCAACCCCGGCATCCGCTGGATCGCCACCCTCATCCGCCGCGAACGCGAAGCCTGCTGTGACGATATGGTCCTGGCTGGAACAAGCGATCGCAATAACTACTTCGAAGCCCTCGTCGCCTTTACCCAGCTGACCATCGACAACCAGGCCGTCCCGAAACACGCCTACACGCTCCAGCTCGGCGGCAACCGCAGGAACGATCTCCTCTGGCGCATCCGGCGCATGCTCGAAAAGGAGAACAAACGGCTCCACCTGCTCGAAAAGACCATCCTATCCATCGCGCTCTTCGCGTTAGTCTCCTTCAGCCTTATAAAACCCAGACCCGCCGCTACAGATCAGCCCGGTCGCATCCCCGGCCACCCAAAGCCCCTCCAAATCGCGGCCATCGCAGCAAAGCCCGCCAACCCTGTCCCCATCACCACGGCCGTCGCACCGGCTGTTGCACCGGCTGTCGCACCGGCGGTCGCACCCTCCATCGCCCCGCCACCACCCCCCGTCCCATCGGTGAATCCCGAGGCCGATCCTCGCCCCGCCCTGTCCAGCCTCTCAGCCATCGCTCCGCCCGTCGACACCCTTCCACAAAGAGTTTCTTTCACCTCCCTGAGAAGCCAGAGCAACACTACTAACGACGAACATGATTACGAGGGACGAGGTCTCGGCAAAGACGGCCGGACCTACGAGATCAAATTACACAACGATGATATCCTCGACTTCCGGGTCGACGGCAAACGCATCGGAAAAGAAGAATATCCCCACTATCTCCTCGTCATCGCCGAATTCAGAGCGCATGAATACGGCTCCCCCGGAACACCAGGGACTCCTGGCACTCCTGGGACTCCCGGCACGCCCGGTACCCCTGGTACTCCCGGTACTCCGGGTACCCCCGGCACTCCTGGCACTCCCGGTACGCCCGGCACGCCTGGTACGCCCGGTACCCCTGGAACCCCCGGTACCCCTGGAACCCCGGGCACTCCCGGCAAACCCGCAACCGTCGTTGTTTCCGGTAAAAGCGAACGGCCCCCCACAATGGATTACCCCCTCGTCTATACCGATCAGCCCAACATCGACGTCCTCCATATCGCGACCGATCTTGTAAAGCTCGGCCTGATCACCGACGTCACCAGGTACCGCTTCAACCTCACGGCCTCCAGCCTCTCGGTCAACGGAGTCCGGCAGCCGGACGATATCTTCCGGCGGTTCAAAGAAAAGTATGTCCAAAGACCGAACGATCGCTTCAACTATTCCCAGTATTATACCCCTCAGGGCAGCGGTTCCCACTGCGAAGTACATACACCTTCGACGGATTGGAATATCGTAAATACAAACTGATAAAAACCTTCTCCCATGTGGAAGAATTACCTGGTCATCGCCTGGCGCAACATGACACGCCATAAGCTCTACACGGCCATCAACGTCATCGGTCTCGCCGTCGGCATCTGCTCCTGCCTCGCCATCGGCACCATCGTTCACTATCACCTGAGCTTCGACTCCTTCCACCCCGATAAAGACCGCATCTATCGCCTCGTCAACACCCACAAACAGCTCGGCGCCGACGATGCCCACTGGCCGAATCTGTGCGAACCCGCCGCACCCCAGATCCGCAAGGAGATCACCGGCCTCGAGACCGTCGCCCAGTTCCATAATTATAATGCGACCGTCACCATCCCCGGCGTTCACGGCGGGCAAAAGAAATTCCCCAAATCCAACGAAGACAACAACAATACCCTCATCTTTGCCGAACCGCATTATTTCGACATCTTCAAATACGATTGGATCGCCGGCAACCCCGCCGCGCTCGAACAACCCTTCCACATCGTCCTTTCAACCAGCGCCATCGAACGCTATTTCGGCACGAAAGACTATCTCTCCGTCATGGGCCGCACCCTCGTCTATGATGACTCCCTCCATGTCACTGTCGCCGGGATCATAAAAGATTGGAACAAGATCACCGACTTCACCTTCACCGACATTATCTCTTATGCGACCATAAACGCCACGGGCCTAAAACGGGAAATGGGGGAGGACAACTGGGACAGCTTCAATTCCAGCTCGCAAGCCTTCGTAAAACTGGCAAAAGGCGTCTCTCCCCGGCGCATAGAGGCCAGCCTCGTTCCCTTCTCCGCCAAATACTTCACCGGCTATGAGAAAAAGGACAGTTTTCGTGTACTCCTCCAACCCTTTACTGCCATCCATTTCGACTCCGTCTACGGCAAGGATTATGGCAGCGAAGCCCATCTTCCTACCCTTTACGGTCTCATGGCCATCGCCCTTTTCATCCTCATCCTCGCTTCCATCAATTTCATCAACCTGTCCACGGCCCAATCCCTCCGGCGCGCAAAAGAGATCGGCATCCGCAAGGTCATGGGAAGCCGCCGGGCCGGCCTGATCACCCAGTTCCTCGGCGAAACCACCCTGTTGGTCTTTATCTCGTTGATCCTTTCCCTGGCAATGCTCTATCCGGTGCTTAACGCGTTTCCGGACTTCGTTCCGGCAGGCGTAAGATCCCATATCTTCACCCCGGCCATCATCGCCATCGGCGTCGGCATCCTGCTCCTTACGTCTCTGCTGTCTGGATTGTATCCCGCATGGATACTATCCTCCTTTAACCCGGTAAAGACCCTCAAAGGCCAGGGTGCACAGAAGGGCAGCGCTCGCAACCGCCTCGGCAAAGGTCTGGTCGTTTTCCAGTTCACCATCTCGATCGTTTTCATCATCTGCACCATCGCGGTCAGCCACCAAATGCATTTCCTGCTCAACAAAGACATGGGTTTCGCTCACAACGCCATTGTCCGGTTCGGTGTGAATCGCAAGGATAGCCTCAACCTGCGCTACCTGCTCCGCGACCGGTTGGCGCTCTTGCCGGGCGTTGGCCGGGTCAGTCTCGACAACAGCCCACCCGCCGTCAACGGCTGGTGGAAGACCACCATCGACTATAAGGGCGCTCACCCATACAAGTCAAACATCAATGTCCGCACCGGTGACACTAATTATATCCCCCTCTATCAGCTGCGACTCCTGGCAGGCCGCAATCTCCGGCCCTCCGATACGACCTTCGAAGTGGTCATCAATAACAGCTACGCGCAGCTGCTGGGCTTTAGCAAGCCCCAGCAGGCCATCGGGACGCTCCTTCCCTTATGGGATCGCCAGATCCCCATCGTGGGCGTCGTCAGCGACTTCAACCAGCGGTCCCTGCGCTTCGCGATCGAACCTACGATCATTACCCAGGATGGCCAATCTCAAAATTATTACAGCGTAAAGCTTCAGGCCGCCCCCAGCGACGTCCCGGGAACGCTGAAACGCATCGAACAGACCTACAAAGCAGTCTTTCCCGATGAGATCTTCACTTACGCCTTTCTCGAGGACAACATTGCAAAATTCTATGACAACGACCGCAAAATGTCCCAGCTGATCAACCTTGCCATGGCCATCACTATATTCATCTCCTGCATGGGCCTCTTCGGCCTCGCCGCCCTCACCGCCGAACAACGCACCCGCGAGATCGGTATCCGCAAGGTCCTCGGCGCCCGCGTCGCCGATATCACTACCCTGCTCAGCCGAGACTTCGTGCTGCTCGTTCTCCTCGCGCTGGTGATCTCATCGCCCATCGCCTGGTATTTTATGCATAAATGGTTGCAGGATTACACGTATCGGACTGGCCTCGGCTGGTGGATCTTTGCCCTCGCCGGCCTCGGCGCCGTCGCCATTGCCCTGCTTACCGTCAGCTTCCACGCCGTCCGCGCGGCCCTCGCCAACCCGGTGAAGGCCCTGCGAAGCGAATAAATGATTGGGCGCGCGCCGTCAGGCGCGCACAATCACCCGATTCTGCCAATAGATCCCCCCGATCACCAACGCCATCCCCGCAAGGGTATACCCGGTGATCGGCTCGCCCGTAAAGATGTTTGAAATAATAAACCCGAATACCGGGGTAAGAAAAAGCCAGAACGAAGACCTCGCCGCATCCCGCTTCAAAAGATACAACCAAAGCTGTACCGCCCCAATGGAAACCGGGATAGCCAGCCAGCCGATGGCTCCCAACGCCTTCACGCCCCAATGGTTCAGCCCGGGGCGATACACTACCGCCGCCAACGGCAGCAGGAACACCCCACCCAGCAACACCTGCCAGCCATTGATCGCCAGCAAAGGCAACCCGTTCCACTTCACCCGCGAGAAATACACGACCCCCGCCGAATACGCGATCATCCCCGCCAGCAGGATCAGCAATCCCGCCGGCGTCGCCGTACTGTTTTGCAACAACGGCCAGGCGGCCAGCATCACGCCCGCCATACAGATCACTAGGCACACCAGGGTCATCACCGAAAGCCGCTGCCGCAGGAGGAGGGCTGTCATTAAATTGATCAATAAGGGATTCATCGCCACCGACAGGGAACCCAACCCCGCCGATACCTGCCGCATCGCCAGGACATAAAGACCAAGATAGACCGAATTGGAAAGCACCCCATACAACGCGATCGCCCGCCATTCCCTGCCCCGGGGCAGCCGCTGCCGGAACACAAGATGGCTCAACAGGATCATGATCATTCCCGCCAAAAAGAATCGAACGACACAGATAGTAAAGGGCTGCACCGCCTGCAGCCCGATCTTGGTTGCCGTCGCCGCGGATGACCAGAGGAATGAGAAGAAAAGACCCGCAACCAGCGGCCAAAGACCTTTTTGCAAAACCTATTTTCCGCCGAAGGTATAACTTTTGTACCTTCCACTAAGCCATGCAAACAGACGTCCTCATCATCGGCGCAAGCGTGGCCGGTCTGTCCACCGCCGCCGCCTTGCAAAAAAATGGCATCCCCTACACGATCATCGAAAAAGCCGATCGGGTAGGAGCGCCCTGGCACCAGCATTATCAGCGTCTCCACCTCCATACCCCAAAACATTTTTCCAATCTTCCCTATAAGAAATTCCCCGCCTCGACGCCCCGCTATCCAAGCCGGCAACAGGTCATCGACTACCTCGAAGACTATCGCCGCACCTTCAACATCAACCCCCGCTTCCACACCGAAGCCCTCTCGATCACCCGCGAAAACGATAGATGGCACACCGAGACCAACAACGGCCTCATCGTTTCCACCCATCTTGTCGTGGCCATGGGCGCCTACACAAAACCCAAACCTATCGACTTCAAAGGCGTTGCGACCTTTCCCGGGATACTCATCCATAGCAGTCAATATAAAACAGGAAATGAGTTCAAAGGGAAGGCCGTCCTTGTCGTCGGCTTCGGGAACTCCGCCTGCGAGATCGCCATCGATCTCCAGCAAAGTGGCGCCAGCCCGGTCATGGCTGTCCGATCGCCGGTCAATATCGTCCCTCGTGATGTCTTCGGTATTCCCGTACTCCAGCTAAGCTACCTGTTGAGTCCCCTGCCTCCGCGCATCGCGGACAACATCAGCAGTCCGCTGATGAAAGCCATCATCGGGGATATCGCAAAGCTCGGGCTGGAAAGAATGCCTTACGGCCCCCTCGAGGAGATCAGGCGTGACGGCAACCCGCCCGTACTCGACATCGGCACCATACGCCTCATCCGACGAGGACTCATTACCGTCCGTCCGAACATCGGCCATATCGATGGGGACATGGTCATCTTTACCGATGGCCACCATCAATCCTTCGACGCTATCGTTGCCGCCATTGGCTACTATCGCGACTACGACAAACTACTCCATATCGACCCTGCCCGCTTTGATGACCTCAAATACCCGGTTACCCGACAGCAATATTTCGGCAAGGACGGCCTCTACTTCTGCGGCTACTGGATCAGCCCTACGGGTCAGTTCCGCTCAATTGCCTCCGATGCCCGCCTGATCGCAAAACACATCGCCCGGCAAAAAAGATAATATGCCCCGGCCGCCGACCAGCCGCCCGCTACAAGGCCGCCCGCTACAAAGCCGCCCGCGGCCTCTCCCATCCCCTAATGGATCGGCATCACCGTCGTCCCGGTCAGATTCGGATTGCGAAACGTGACCCGGTCCCCCGCCTTCTTCCCCGGCAACGGGAACAACCGCGCCGAAAGCGCCTTTGCCGTATACTTCAACGATAAGGCCGCGACATCCGTCAGGATTCCCTCGAGCACCCCTACCGGCGTATCCCCCGCGATCGGCACGACATCCAGCCCCGTCCCCGAGACCGAAGAGAACAACAACAGCTCTTCGATCGTAAAGAGCCCCTCCTCCGCCCGCTTCGCCAACACCGGATCCTCGATCACCGGCAGCATCAACCCCGAATACCCGCATTTTTTGATGTCCAGCCCCTTCAGCACATCCGTGATCAGGGCGCAGGCGCCAAGCGTAGAAGGACTTCCAAAAGGTTGATGCGTATACGTCTCGATGGCCCTGCCAATACTCGCGTTCAGACCCGGCGCCGTCGACACATCGATCCCATCATACACCCACCCGCTCCCCGCCGCGAGGTTCTCACCCAACTCCTGTACCGGCCGGAAATTCTTCTCCAGCAAAGACTTCAACACCTGACGCGCATTCGACGCATCGCTATGCGAAAACGCTTCCGTCAGCAGGTTGGGCGTCTCCAGCCCGATCGCAAAGCTATTAGCGCCCTCATGAAAGGCAGCCGGAAAGAAAGGGATTCCCGCGGGACAATTCGCCGAAGCGGTGAATCGGAAATTAGCCTCGCCACTATCCACGGTCGACAAAGCCCGGATGATCTCCGCCGCCGCCCGGATCGAATGGGTATGGATACCCACCGCATGCGAAGAGATCGGCACGCTAAAGCTGATGGTCCGTGTCCTGCGAACCAGCTGCACCGCCCAGTCCGCAATCCCCGGCTCATATTTATCAGGCGCCAACACCTGCCCGACCGAAAGGATCACTCCACTCCGCAAGGCGATCTGGTCAAATCGTTCCAGGTAAGGCAACGCCTCATAAAGCGAATGACTCCCCTGGTAAGTATATAAATTCGATGTGGCCACCCGCAGGGTCTGTACCTCGTACCCCCGCGTCACAAATTCCTTCTTCGCCTTTTTCAAAAAATCGATCGCCTTTAGCAAGGCCGCAGAATCCGTTAGCCCCGACAAGCTCACACCCGCCGTAATGGTCCGCACACGGAAAGGGTAAGACCCTTGCTGGCTATACAAAGACCCGGTGAGGGCCCCCAAACAGATCAGGAGCAAAATTGTGTTTTTCATGGAAATAAATATACTCCCATTTACCACCAAAAAAAATATGAGTTACCCTGGCCCTGTCTTTTTTATCGGGGATTTGTCTACCTTTTGCTCCCATTTAAAAAAAATAGGAAACATGATACCGGTAAAAGGCTATGCTGCACAGAGTCCGACAACCGACCTCGCTCCCTGGAGCTTCGAGCGTCGTGAAGTGGGCCCCCATGACGTACAATTCGATATTCAGTTTTGCGGAGTATGCCACTCCGACCTCCACCAGATCAAGAACGACTGGTTCCCAGGCATCTTCCCCATGGTCCCCGGCCATGAGATCGTTGGAAAAGTGATCAAGGTGGGAAGCGAGGTAAAGAAATTCAAGGTTGGCGATCTTGCCGGCACCGGCTGCCTGGTAGACTCCTGCCGACATTGCGACAACTGCAAGGCCGACCTCGAACAATACTGCCTCAATGGCGGTTCCTATACTTACAACAGCACCGAGCAGGATCATAAAACACCCACCTACGGCGGCTATTCCACCACCATCGTAGTACACGAAGACTTCGTGCTCCATATCTCCGATAAGCTCGACCTCGCCGCCACCGCTCCCCTGCTCTGCGCCGGCATCACCACCTACTCGCCCCTCCGCCACTGGAACATCGGCAAAGGACACAAGGTGGCCATCGTCGGCCTCGGCGGTCTCGGTCACATGGGCGTGAAGTTCGCCGTCGCCTTCGGCGCCGACGTCACCGTCATGAGCACTTCCCCCTCCAAGGAAAAGGATGCCAAAAAGCTGGGCGCCCATCACTTCCTCGTTACCTCGAACCCCGACCAGGTAAAGGCCGCCGCAAGTAGCTTCGATTTCATCCTCGATACCGTCTCCGCCGAGCACGATATCAATATGTATATGTCCATGCTCAAAACGAATGGAACGCATTGCATCGTGGGGTTGCCTTCGTCCGCAATACCCATCGCACCCTTCACCGTCGTCAACGGGCGCAAAAGCTTCGCAGGGTCCAGCATCGGCGGATTGAAGGAAACACAGGAAATGCTCGACTACTGCGCCGCGAACAATATCGTCTCCGACATCGAGATGATCGATATCAAAGACATCACAAAGTCGTATGAACGGATGGTAAAAGGAGATGTCCGCTATCGCTTCGTCATCGACATCGCAACCCTCAAATAGCCTTAGAAAAAGCCGCCCACAGGGCGGCCTTTTTCATTTTATGCAGACAAGGCATCAAAATAATACGCCGTCGCCATAAACCGCTTCACATGCGTCCGCGACTCGCTCGGCAGGTACCGCTCCAAAACCCGGAAATCCGTGCTCTTCGAACGCTGCATCGCGCGGAACACCGGCAGCGGCCCGGCATTATAAGCAGCCAGCACCAATCGCCAGTCCTTGAAGGTCCGGTGCAGATCGCGCAGGTACAGCGCCGCAGCCCGGGTGCTCTTATAGAAGTTCGTCCGTTCGTCCTGTGCGCTGTCTACCTTCAATCCAAGGTCCTGGGCCGTAGAGGCCATCAGCTGCCAGGGACCCCGGGCGCCGACTCTCGAAATAGCCGAGCTCTTCAGATCCGACTCGATAACAGCCAGGTATTTCAGCTCGGCCGGCAACCCGAATCGCTGCAGTACGGCCTCGATCATTTTAAAATAGCGCTTGCTCCGTTGCTTCACAGCCAGCAACGATTCGTCATTCTCCCGGATATACGCATGCACATAAGCCATCTCGTCCTGTCCGGGAAGCGCAAAAGAAACAGACTTTTGAATGGAAGGGATCGTCGCCTCAACCATCACTCTCGGTTCGCCGAAAGTGGGAAGGCCGGAACTTGCAGCCGAAGGCAACGCCATCGCAAAGACAAGGCTGCAAACAAAGGGTACTTTTGAGTTCAACATCGTTTTAAGTTTGAGTAAAACAATGCCGCTCCCAGGTATGGATCGCTAGAAACTCTTTTGTAAGAGGGTTAAGAATAGAATAGTGGAGAGTGATTGCCCGCCGTGGGTACGGTGAATGGGTTTTTCATTCACGGTGGCGAATACTAAAAGACAAAGATAACATCCGATCGCCCGGCGTCCTAGGTACTTTTACTAGGTAATACCACGACATCGGACAATCGCTGTATCACAACCGTACGGTCATTCCGGTAGTCCCCCCGCTAAAATATTCATCTCCAAACCGTTGCCCCACTGGCATATTTTTGGTCGCCGGTCCCCTATGCTAAAAAATTATTTCAAGGTCGCCCTCCGCAACCTTTCCCGCAACAAGGTTTTTAGTATTATCAATATTTTTGGCCTGTCGATCGGCCTCACTACCTGTCTGCTGATCCTGATATACATCGTCAGCGAATCCGGTTTCGACCGGCAGAACAAAGACGCCGACCTCATCTACCGGGCCGTCTCCACCGGCACGATCGCCGGCCAAAAACAAGCAGGCTGGGCCGCCGCCCCCGCACCCCTCGCCTGGGCCCTAAAATCCGATCTGCCGGAAGTAGCCGTTACTACCCGTCTGCTGAGATCCCCTTCCATGGATCAAATGCTGCTCAAAGCAGGGCAGGGCGTTAGCCGCAAACAATTTTACGAGACCAATGGCTTCTATGTTGACTCCACCTTCTTTCGCGTTTTTACCTATGATTTCAAATATGGCGACGCCTCTGCCTCCCTCGACATCCCGAATAGTGTGGTTCTTTCTGAAGAAGTAGCACAACGGCTCTTTGGTGACGACAATCCCCTGGGCCGGCCGGTGACCATCGGAATGCCTTTTGGCAACTTCGACTATACGGTGAGAGGCGTATTCCGTACAAAAAACCTCAAATCCCATATCCCCGCCCATTTCTTTTTATCCATGCGCAATAACGACAGCGGCCGGTGGGTGGAACTGATGAACAACTGGGCCTCCGGAGCCATCTTTCACACCTATCTCCGGCTAAAGAAGGCTGTAGACCCCGTCGCCTTTGAAAAGAAGCTCAACGCGGCTACCGACAAGCGCACCGGGGACGCCCTAAAACCCATCGGCGTAGTACGCCACTTCGCCCTCCAGCCGTTGACCGGCATCTATCTGTATTCCCACCTTGAGAACGAGATAGGCGCCAACGGCAATGCGACTACGCTTTATATCCTCGGCAGCATCGCCCTGTTCGTCCTGCTCATCGCCTGCATCAACTTTATGAATCTCTCCACTGCCCGATCGGGAAAAAGAGCAAAGGAAGTGGGCGTCCGCAAGGTAATGGGGGCGGAAAGACGCTCCCTCGTCTACCAATTCCTGGGGGAATCCATCGGCATGAGCGGGCTTGCCTTGCTGCTGACGCTGGGACTGGTCCGGCTGCTCCTTCCGCTTTTCAACACCGTGGTCCAACGACAGCTACAGCTGTTCGGAGAACCCCGCATCTGGTGGGGGATCATCGGGCTTACGCTGCTCACCGGCATCCTGTCCGGTCTCTATCCCGCCTTCTACCTGTCTTCCTTCCGCCCCATCGCCGTGCTGAAGGGGCGGCTGCTGAACAACTTCTCCGCTCTCACTATTCGAAAGGGACTGATCGTCTTCCAGTTCACCATCTCTATTGGCCTGGTATCGGGCGCCATCATCATCACCCGCCAGCTGAATTTCCTCAACAACCAGCCGCTGGGCTTTAACAAGGACCAGCAGATCGTTCTGCCCTTGCAAAGCAAGGAGGCCGCGGCCAGCTACGCGGCGCTGAAGAACGAACTATCCAAGCTATCCGGCGTCCGGTCCGTGACCTCCGGGGACAATTACCCCGGCATCGCCAGCGTCAACGACATGCTCTTCTACGCGGAAGGAAAGACCTCCAACGATGGAGTAGGAGTGCGCCTCAATACGATCGAGAAAGACTATTTCAAAACCCTGGGTCTTACCCTCCTCGAAGGCAGAACCTTCAGGGAGAACCTAGATGCGGACTCGGGTAGCATCATCCTGAATGAAAAAGCGCTAAGCCGGCTCGGCTACCCCCTCAAAACAGCCATCGGTCGAAAGATCTACACCGATCTGCTCGGCTACCATACCACTATGGAGATCGTCGGCGTGGTGAAGGATTTTAATTTTGAGAGCCTGTACAACCCGATAAAACCCTTTGGCTTCACTACCAGCTATATGGGCAACAGGTACGCCTATGCCATCGCCAGCGTGGCGACAAACGACTATTCCAGGCTGATCCAACAGATAGAGGGCGTATGGAAAAAAGTAAACCCCAGCCTGCCATTTTCCTATTCCTTCCTCGACCAGGTTTTTCAGCTCAACTATGAAAAGGACAAGCGCACATCGGAGATCGTCCGATATTTTACCATCGTCACGATCCTCATCGCCTGTCTCGGCCTCTTCGGTCTCTCCGTCTTCTCCGCCGAGCAACGGACAAGGGAGATCGGCATCCGCAAAGTGCTGGGCGCCTCGGTAACCAATATCACCCTGCTTCTTTCAAAGGATTTCCTCGGTCTCGTATGCATCGCCATCCTCATCGCCTCGCCCCTGGCCTGGTATGGGATGAGCCAATGGCTGCAGGGCTTTGCCTACCGGAGCACGATCGCCTGGTGGCTCTTCCCCGTGTCCGGACTCATCGCCATCTGCATCGCCTGGCTCACCGTCAGCTTCCAGGCGGTCCGCACGGCTCATACCAATCCGGTTAAGGCGCTAAGGAGTGAGTGATGTTGAGAAGGCGCTGCGGAGCGAGTGATATTGAGAAGGCCCTTCGGAGCGAATAAAACCGTAAATTCAGCCCGTCAAATCCAGTTAAATTGACGAGCACCACCATCAGCCCCGCCCGCCTCGTTGCATTCAGCGACGGCATCTTTGCCATCGCCATCACCTTATTGGTATTCAACCTGAAGATCCCCCAACTCCCAGCCGGGAGCCAGGGCCGCCTGTTCCAGGCCATGGTCGGCATGGTCCCGCATTTCCTCACCTATATCATGAGCTTCCTGCTCATCGGGGTCTTCTGGTTCATCCACCACCACATGTTCTGCCACATCCACCGCGTCGACAACGCGTTCATCTGGCTGAATGTAGCGTATCTCCTCGGCATCTCCTTTCTCCCGTTCCCCTCCGCCTTGCTCGGCGCCTATCCCGACGAGATATTTTCCCTCATCTTTTATATCTGCTCCCTGAGCTACGTAGGCTGTATGCTCTTATCGATGTGGGCATACGCCAGCTACCGGCATCGCCTGATAGAAAAAGACCTGCCCAAAGCCGCCATCCACTATTACTTTTGGCGGGGCATCTCCGCACAGATGATCTTCCTCATCACCATCATCCTGGCGCTGATCCACCTCAGCTGGGGGCAGCACTTCCTCTTCGTTCTCATCCCTGTCCAAATAGGGCTGCAACGCATCTATAAAAAGAATACCCCGGCAAAGGCTTCCTAAACATCCGGCAAGTAAGAACGCGCCCGCCGGTCCACCGGTTGCCTGGGAAAATTTTCCCTTGCGACAGGCAACCGCCACCCCCCAAAGAGCGGTTTGTAATTCGAAAATAAAAAGCAAACACATGAAATCCCCCAATTTCGTTTACCTGTTGACGATAGCCACAGGTCTCCTGGCCATCGGCGCCTCCTGCAAGAAAAGTTCCACAAACAACAACAATGCCAACCCTCCAGCCAACCCAACCGGCGTTGTCCTGGCAAATAATTCCACCTTTGGCAATATCATTACGGATAACAAGGGAAGGACCCTCTATTTCTTCTTCAATGACGCAGCGTCCGGCTCTTCCTGTACGGGCGACTGTCTCGTGGCCTGGCCCTCCTTCTATGAAGACAACCTCAGCATCGGCGCCGGCCTCAACGCTTCGGACTTCGGCGTCATCACCCGCACCGACGGCACAAAACAATCCACCTTCAAAGGCTGGCCCCTTTACTATTTCCAAAACGATGCAAAACCAGGGGACGTCAACGGCGACAAGGTCGCTAATCTCTGGGCCGTCGCAAAAGCCGACTATACCGTCATGGTCGCCAGCGGTCAGCTGGTAGGCGCAGATGGAGCCAGCTACAATGACCAGGGTGTCGCAGCAACCGGCGCTTCCACGTACCTCACGGATCCCACCGGCAGAACCCTTTATCTTTTCAGCAAGGACTCGGCGCTTCGCAACAACTTTACAAAGTCCGATTTCAGCAACGACACCGTATGGCCTATCGACCAGGTCACCGGCATCGGCAGTATCCCCAGCGTGCTGAACAAAGATCAGTTCACCACCATCACCGTCTTCGGGAAGACCCAGCTGGCCTGTAAGGGCCGCCCCCTCTACTTCTTCGGCCAGGACAACTCGGTCAAAGGCGCCACAAAAGGCGTAAGCGTCCCGACACCCGGTGCCGGTATCTGGAAGGTCATCAACAACAACACCCCTATATTACAATAGCAGAACAAGAAAAGAGCCGGACGAAAGCGTCCGGCTTCTTTAATAACCAAACTGCCGGAGATGATGATCGGAATGCTTATACGCCAGCACTCCCGTCTGTTCTTGGGTCATCCGCCCAAAAAAGGGATGAACAAGTTCATCATTGAACCGCCGCCCATGTTCTTCGATCAGCGCGATCCACTTATCTTTCTGCAAGGATACCGACCCGGTCCCTGTTACGATCAGCTCGGGGATGGTGGGAGTGTTCCGCCGCAACGGTACCCCCTCTTTTAAAAATGTCTTCAAAGCCATCCTGCCGAATAGCCATCCGACAAACGATCGCCGGTGTTTTTTCCCATGCAACATCCAATCCTCCCAAAGCGCACAATGCTTCACCATCTGGAAGACCGTCATCTTACCCCATTGGGCACGGCCGTTCTCGTCGATCAGCTGGATGCGGGCGATCAATTCCTCCCGCACCGCCTTGTCATAGACTGTTTTCATATAGTGTCCTATTTAAGCTGAGCAAGGGAATACCAATTTCCCGAATCGTCTTTGAAAATGGCCTCGGTGCCATAGAACTCCGTGGTCGGCGCTTTGGTAAACTCCACCCCCTTGGCCTTCAGCTCCTCGTAGCTGGCATAAATGTCGTCACAGGTAAGCACGGCAACACCAAACGTCCCTTTCTTTACAAGGTCTTTTAGCGTCTCGGAGACCTCCCTGGAGAACATGCTCCGGGTCACGGGCACCAGGACCATCTCGAATCCCGGCATCTGCGGCGGAGCGACGGTCAGCCAGCGGCCATCGTTGCCCATCGGCACATCCGTCACTACTTTAAAACCCAGCTTGTTGGTGTAAAAATCAAAGGCGCTGTCCTGGTCGAGCACATACACGGTGGAATGCGTCATCTTCGTTATCATGTCTTCGGTGTTTTTGTACCCCAAAGCACGATAATAAATGGCAGGCGCGGTTATCGAAAATTGTTATTTTTTCAGCCAGCCATTCTTTTGCGCAAAGCAACCGGGGATAAAGGTCAGCGGCGCGGCCGCCATCTGCGCCTTCAGATCCTGCTGCCCGGCAAGATAAGCGGAAGGGGTCATGCCGGTTACCCGCTTGAACAACCCGCTGAAGGAAGGAAGGCTCTCGAACCCCACCTCGTAGCATACATCCGATACGGGGACGCCGGCTTTCAATAATTGCCGGGCTCGCTCGATCCGCAGCGAGATCAGGTATTGATGCGGGGTCTGGCGATAGATACTCTTGAACTGTTTGATGAAATGGAACTTGGAGAAAAAGGCTTCATCGGCGATCGCATCGAGATCGATCGGTTCGGCATAGTGGCGATCGATAAATAGCTTTGCCTGCACCAGCCGCCGGTAAAGATACATCCTGGGATATGGCTGCCCTGTCATACTACAAGATAAGAATAAAACCCTTGTGACCACTGGCTAACCTGTTCGGTACAGGGCCCATAGGGGATGACCCTGATCCGCCGGCGCAGCGCCTCCTCTTTCAGCCGGCCGAGCACGGCCTGCATCATCTCCCCCGTAAAAGGCGTGTAAAGAAAGAAAACGGTCCCCTCACTATAATCCGCCTCCCGTGCATCCGCCGTAATAAACCCGACATCCCCCAACCCAAGCCCCGATGCGCAACCCCGCGCATATTCACAATAAGCCGGCTCGATCTCGATGCCCCTTGCCCTCGCCCCCGTAAGCAGGTTCACCAGCATCACCACCTGTCCCAATCCTGAACCCAGATCGACAAAGACATCCCCGGCTGTCACGCCAAACCGCTCCACAAGATCAAAAACCACCCTCGCCGGCGTTTTATAAAATTCGACCATCTCCGGCTCCAGCTCGCGCGTAGGTGCCGGCATCTCCCCGTCGGACATCAACCGGCCAATAAGAACATCAAGATCATCATACCCGCAATCATCTCCGTCGGATTCCACATATTCGCTCACCATCGCCCGAAAGGCCTCCCCCCGGCATTCCCCGCTCCGCACCCGTTCCCGCAGCCGCCGGATTAGTGTGGGATCAAAATATGGCTCCCCGAAGAGGAGCGCCTCATCGCAGCTACTCATTGCTTATAAAGGTCCCCGTTAAGATATTTCAACCCCGAATCACAGACGATCGTTACGATCTTCTTCCCCGCACCGATCACCCGCGCTCTTTGTATCGCCGCCCAGACATTCGCACCCGAAGTGATACCGCCAAATATGCCCTCTTCCCGCGCGAGTCGCCTCGCCGTTGCATAGGCATCCGCATCCGTTACGGCGATGATCTCATCGGCCAGGTCCAACCGGCAGATCGCCGGGACAAAGCCGGTGCCGATCCCCTCCAGGCGGTGCGTTCCCGAGATGTCACCACCCGAAAGGGCTCGTACTCCCGCGGGCTCGATCGGGATACAGCGGACACCCGGGACTTCTTCCTTGAACACCTCCGCAACTCCCGACCAGCAGCCGCCCGTCCCCACGCCTTGCAGGAACTCGGCGATGTCCGTACCCAACACGGCGATGATCTCCCTCGCCATGACATGATAAGCATTCCGGTTGTCGACATTTTTGAATTGATCTGTCCAGAACACATTCGGCTCCCTGCTCAATTCCTGCGCCCGCTTGATCATGTCATCGATCAGCTTCGCCGTTATCTTGCCGTTCTGGCTCGGGAAGATCTCCAGCTCGGCGCCAAAGGCCCGCATCGTCTGCAGCTTCTCCTGCGAAAAGGCGTCAGAGGACACAAAGTGGGCGCGGTATCCCTTTGTCGCACAGACCATCGCCAGCGAGCTCCCCGTGCTGCCCCCGGTATATTCCACCACCTTGCCACCCGCCTTCAGCTGCCCCCGCTTTTCCGCGCCTTCGATCATCGACTGGGCCATCCGGTCCTTCATGCTTCCCGTCGGGTTGGCACCCTCGTATTTGACAAAGATCTCGGCGCACCCGGGCTCCGACAGTCGCTCCAACTTGATCAACGGTGTATTTCCAATAGCCGGCATAATATGATTTTTAGGTTGTTTGCAAGTTAATGGTTCTTTTCCTCTTCCAAATTTGGGGAACCTTGCTTATATTTCCATAAACCCCAATTTTTATGGCCACGATCTATCGAGAATTCCAGCGAATACCCGTCAGCCAAATGTTAATAATTTCTTTAACTGCAAATCACCGGCAGATTTTCTTTTCCCTCTAGATTTGCCCGCTACTTTCTATTCCTAAAAACTCAAACTGACTCTAATGGGAAAACTTTACCTTTTCCTCCTTGCCTTCCTGTTGCCTGCCATTACAAACGCCCAGATCGTCTGGGACTTCTCCACTGCAACACCGACAACCGGCATCCCCGCCGGCGTCACCGTCTCCGCCATCACCCAGGGAAACAACAACGGCACGACCACGCTGCTGACAACCACCTCCGCCTCATCGGGTTACACCGGGGCCTCCGGCGGCAATAACGCCGGCGCCGCGGCCAACATCGGCGCCTTCCGCCCCGACACCACAACGTATTTCGAATGGACCCTGACCCCTGCCGCGACGATATCCATCACCGTCAGCCAGGTCAGCTTCGGCAGCCGTTCCACCAGCACGGGACCGCAGGCATACGACATTCGTACCAGCCTCGACAACTTCGCCGCTCCCGCCGCCACCGGCGCCCTGGCCAACAACAGCGCCTGGACCCTGATCAGTAGCCCGGTATCCCTCGCCGGAACCCAGGGCCAACCGCTCACCATCCGCATCTACGCCTACAATGGCGCGGGCAACGCCTCGAAGAACACCGCCAACTGGCGTATCGACGATCTCGGCGTCTCCGTCGCCACCA